>ERZ779896.297-NODE-297-length-69737-cov-8.899414_pt1 | contig 69737 bp, 56 predicted proteins | sample MGYA00511067_ERZ779896 | MGnify/ENA primary metagenome ERZ779896 (study PRJEB29588, sample SAMEA2161597) | human gut metagenome | biome: human gut; feature: human-associated habitat; material: faeces | place: Denmark | collected 2008/2010 ... | reverse complement strand
AAATCTGTAGACTTTTTTATTCCTCTATCTCAGACACACTTTTGGGAACAGTATCGTTCCCGGTGCGATCTTTGTGAAGACGTTTGGTGGAGTGGTGGGTCTGCCTTTGGAAGAAGAGATGCAGCATGGACCTATCGGTCATGCCTCCTGTTTAATCATGGGTATTAAACGAGCGACGGAAAGTTTTTATCTAAAACTTTCCGTCGCTCGTTGAGTTATAGGTTGAATGTCTGAATCTACGCCGTACGCTTGTCTTTAGTCAAACAGTTTGTTGACCTTCTCGATGACCTCGTTGACGTCCGGATCGATATGGAAGACCAATGACGGTTTCAGATAGTACAGCTTCTTGCCGGCCATGAAGCGCTTTTCTCCTCCGCCCGTAACGTTCAGCATGATGATCTTTTCAGGATCGATCGTACCGGAATGAACGCATTTGATCAGCGTAGCCAAAGCCACTGCCGGAGCCGAGTAAATGTCGACACCTTCGGTCTCGGCAAACAGTTTTTTCGCAGCACGGGCCTCCTCGTTCGTAGCTACCAGAATGTCGCCTCCCGTATCGGTAAGGGCATCGAACAGACCGCCTTTGATTCCGTAAGGGGGTTTCCGGTTCGACAGTACCTTGGCGTCGATCGATTCAGCATCGATACGAGCCTTGTCGTCGTCGTAAGGCAGCATCTCCCGAGAGCGGGCCTTCCATGCGTGATACATCGGAACGAACGGCAGGTTTTGTGAAACCATCAGTTTCATCTTGTGGTTTCCGAACCGGCCGTCTTCGATCAGTCGAAGATTGGCTTCCCATGCGGCAATCGCTCCGGTGCCGCTGCCCACAGCCTGAAAATAGTAGTCGGGAATCCGACCGATGTGGGTAACGGCCGAGAGAACGGTTGTAGCCATACCGTCGCGTCGGGCGATATTTTTGGCTCCGCCCTCAGCGAAGAATTTGTCCGACTTCAGGGCCAAGTTGCTCAGGTGAATTGCATCGAAGTAGTCGCTGCCCTTTTCCGAAACGATCAGTTTGACGCAGTCGTTCAGCGGTTTTTCGAACCAGAGTGCGTCGATGTTGTCTTCCGGAACGCTCAGCAGCAGCGGAATGTGGTTGTCCGAGCAGACTTTGGCAAAAGCTCGTGCCGTGTTGCCCGCAGAAGCTACAACCAGCACCTTGCCTTTATGACTTCCGTTTAGCCGGGCACAGACCGAGTAGGCTTCGGTCTCCTTGAACGAGCAGGTCGACATGTGTGCCCCGATCTCCGGGAAGTATCCGTTAAATGTGATGTACAAATTTTTAAGTCCCAGCTCTTTGGCCAACGTTTTGCTCTTGTAGGTAACCGGTGCGCAGGAGCCTTCGAGCGTCTTGTTGATGGGGAGCCATTCGGCGAAGCGGTAGATACCCATATCTTCCTCGTGAGGATGTATCTGTTTCGATTCGTATACGGCCCGGATCAACGACGGGCGGGAGGATTGGGTGTCGTCGAGCATCCAGCCTTCGTCCTCGAAGATGCGTTCGGTGTCGACGTTTTTGAGTTTGTACTTGGTAGCGTTTATTGTTTTCATGTAGTGAATAAGCTAACCGGTTACCCCTCGAGATTCGGGCGTACCCGGATACACAAAAGTAGGGCAATTTTCATAAACGGACAATAAAAAATCCCGATTTGAAAGTCGCAACGCCCACATAGAACGTAAAATACGACTTTATACTTATTGGAGTGGGTGTATTGTCGTATGCTTCGTTTCGGGAGGTGTAGGGACCTATTAAGATTTCATCAAAAAATGCGTCGAGCCGCTGTTTTTGGTGAGGAAAAGCGTATCTTAGCGAAGAATTCAGATTAATGAGTTGGAAGTTATGGAGACGAGAAAGTTGTTGGATCGGGATTTGAGTTGGATGTATTTCAATCACCGGATATTGCAGGAGGCTCAACGGGAGAATGTCCCGTTGCTCGAGCGATTGAAGTTTTTGGGAATCTACTCGAATAATTTGGATGAATTTTTTCGGGTCCGGGTCTCTACGATGAAGCGTGTGGCCGAGTATCAGGGGGAGTCGGGCAGTCAGTTTAAGGAGTTGCAGAAGATCACCGAACTGAACCGGATCTATTCCGAGGAGTTCGATGCGACGTTCGATCTGTTGAAAGAGCGTCTGAAGGAGGAGCACATTCGAATTATCGACGAACAGCAGCTGACCGGGCAGCAACAGCGATATATCCGGATGGTCTATCAGAATGATCTGAACAGTGCGACCTATCCGTTGATCATGACGCAGGGATCACAGCTGAGCGAGTTGACCGATTCGAGTATCTATCTGTGTGTCAAAATGACCAAATACGATGAGGTCGCCGGACGGTCGGTGCGTGATTTGGCTCTGATCGAACTGCCGACCAAGGAGTTCAATCGGTTTATCGTGTTGCCCTCGGAGAGCGATGAGGTGTCGATCATCTTTCTGGACGATGTGGTCCGTTTTTGTCTGCCCTTTATCTTCGCAGGACTGGGCTATGAATCGTTCGAGGCCTATACGTTGAAGTTTACCCGTGACGCAGAGCTCGAACTCGACGGCGACATCGATGAAGCATTGGTTGAAAAGGTGGCGCGCGGGGTGAAGCGCCGTCGGAAAGGGGAGGCCATTCGCTTGGTGTATGACCGCGACATGCCCGAGGAGATGTTGCGCTATTTGAAGTTGAGGTTCATGATCGATCGTTACGATGCGTGTGTGGGTGGTTCGCGCTACCACAACATGAAGGATCTGATGTCCTTCCCCGACTGTGGACGCAAAGATCTGAAGTTTGCCAACACTGAACCCGTTCCTGTACAGGCCTTCAATACGCTGGACAGCTCGCTCGATCTGATCCGGAAGCGCGATTTCTTTGTGCATTATCCCTACCACAGCTTCTCGAACTACATCAAGGTGTTGCGCGAAGCGGCGTTGAGCAAGGATGTGCAGAGCATCAAAACAACGGTCTACCGTCTGGCGAAAAATTCGAAAGTGGTCAAGGCGCTGATCTGTGCCGCAAAGCACGGAAAACGGGTTACGGTGATGGTCGAGTTGTTGGCCCGGTTCGACGAGACCTCCAATATCAATTGGTCGAAAAAGATGCAGGATGCTGGAATTCAGGTCTTTTTCGGCGTCGAAGGATTAAAGGTTCACTGTAAGTTGACGCATATCGGGTCGTCGCGAGGCAACGTGGCATGTATCAGTACCGGAAATTTCCACGAAGGCAATGCGCGTTCCTATACCGACATCACGCTTTTTACGGCGAATAAAGAGGTTGTCGATGAGGTGGATCGGGTTTTCGAGTTTATCCGCCAGCCCTATAAGACGATCGATTTCCGCCATTTGATCGTCTCTCCGCAACAGATGCGGACCAAGCTTTCGACCTTGATCGATCGGGAGATCGAAAATGCGATACGGGGTAAAACGGCATACATTATGTGTAAGGTCAACCACATCACCGATCCGAAGATGGTACAACGGCTCTATGATGCGTCGGCAGCCGGGGTGGAGGTCCGGTTGCTCGTACGGGGCAACTGCTCTTTGGTGATGGGCCAAGGGGCGGCAACCGAACGGATCGAGGTACGAGGCATTATCGACCGCTATCTGGAGCATGCACGTATCCTGATCTTCTGCAACGGCGGAGACGAGCTGTGCTTTATCGGGTCGGCTGACTGGATGCCGCGGAATCTGGACAGTCGGATCGAGGTCTACGCTCCGGTCTATGATCCGACGATCCGTGCCGAAATGAGGCGTGTCGTCGAGTATGGTTTGGCCGACAATCAAGCGGCCCGCATTGTGGACGGTACCGGTAAAAACCGATTGTACGATAACGGACGTCCACCGTTCCGCTCGCAGCAACAGCTTGCAGCCCATTATCGGGATGTTTATGTCGAAGAGTGTAACGAAGAAGATAATATAAATATAGAGGATGATGCAGAATAACAAATTGAACTTTGCGGCGATTGACGTGGGGTCGAATGCCGTGCGCCTGTTGATCAAGAGTGTGAATGCCGGAGATCCGCCCGAACGGCTGACCAAAACCGTGTTGTTGCGTGTGCCGTTGCGTCTGGGTGAGGAGGTTTTTAGTGTAGGCGAGATCTCCGCGTCGAAGAAAAAGCAGTTGTTGCGGACGATGAAGGCGTTTCGGCAATTGATGAAGGTGTATGATGTGGAGTCTTACCGGGCATGCGCGACTTCGGCGATGCGGGATGCCGCCAACGGCGAGAAAATTGTCCGTGAAATCCACAACAAGACCGGAATCAAATTGGAGATCATCGATGGTCAGGAGGAGGCTCGCATGATTTACGATAGCCATATTGCCGATCTGTTGGGACACGACGGACACTACATCTATGTCGATGTCGGAGGCGGTAGTACCGAGATCAGTCTGATCTCACAGGGCAATTTGGTGTGTTCCGAGTCCTACAACATCGGTACGGTACGTTTGTTGGGCGGTACGGTGAAAAAGGAGGACTGGGAGACGCTGCATCGCGATCTGTCGGAACTGTCGGCCGACTATCCCGATCTGAAGATCATCGGCTCGGGAGGAAACATCGGAAAGCTCTATCGTTTGAAGGGGGACAAGGACGACAATTGTCTGAAGGTTTCGGACTTGGAAAAGTTCTACGAAGAGTTGAAAGAGATGTCGGTGGAGGATCGTATCCGGAAATACCGGTTCAATCCCGACCGTGCCGACGTGATTGTGCCGGCGGCCGAAATATTTCTGGACATCGCGCATCGGGTGCATGCCGAAGCGATATGGGTTCCGGCAATCGGTATCAGCGACGGAATCATCCATGCCCTATATATGAAGTATCTGGCCGAGGAGGAGTGTGAGGATTGATCGATGGTGATCCGGATCTTCCGAAACGGATATGGAAAAATTTCAGAGGTTGCCGAGAAGTGGAAGGCTATGGTCCGCTTTCCGGCAACCTCTTTATGTGCGTGGAGGTGAGGTGCTTAGTCTTCTTGGGACTTTACGATTCGAATGCTCATATTCCGTACTTCGAGACCGGCGTCGAAAGTTCCCGGTACCTCCCATCCGAAATTCATGCCCGTCAGGACCAAGTCCTTCGGAACGGTATGAGTGAATACACCCTTCTCCTGCATCGCCTCGAGGCTGCGTAGGATGAGTGGCAGCAGATCGATCTGTGCTTTGTGCCACTGGTGGTCGTGGAAAGAGATGTCGCCCCAGACGGTGCGGGGCGGTATGGCGTAAATGTATGTTGCTGTGCCGATGTCCCAATGCACCCGTTCGGTCGAATCCAGTCGTAGGTAGCGGTAGTCGAACGAGGGGATACCTACCCATAGAGCCAGCTGATAGTCCGGAGATTCTGGGTTTTCGTTGCGCATGAAAAAGTAGAACGGCGATTGGGCCGTATGCAGGTTTTTGTCGAATTCACTCTCTTTCATGCGATTTTCACAGTGTACGATGCGCAGCTCCATCGAGAAATCGAGGTGTTCGATCTGTCCGATGTTCGGCCGGTTGACGAAATCCTGTTGGATCAGCAGATGAGGCCATGCGTCGGTGCTGGTGCGTGGACGGTCGTATTCGGTGCTGGTGGTGATGTCAAGCAGCAGGGTACCGTCCGACGAACGGGCGATCTCTTTCCCTTCGTTGCGGTATATGATGGTTCCGTGTTTGCCTTTCTTGGGAAGTGTGCCGCCGAGGTCGTATTTGCTGGCCCATTGTGCCATTTGCCAATCGGGAACACACTCTTTTTTACGGAAACGGATTGTGTCGGTATTGGTCTTTTCGAACCCTCCGTTGTTTTGTACGATGGCGGGCCACAAAGGAGATACGGCAAATCCGTTCTCGAAGTGCGGATCTCGGAGAATCTCTTCGCTACGGGGGCCTTGGGACTTATTTCTTGGATCGGCGCTTAGCGTTTCGGGACTGAATATCGAAACACTGCTTAGAAATAGGAGCAGGAGTCCCCGTACTTTGAGAGCATTCATAGATGTGGAGGTTTTAAAAAGGTTGTTCCGGAATAATTTCTGATAAAAGTACGGATAAATTTTGGAGCTAATTATATTTTTTCTAAAATAACTATATATTCATTATTCATTGTGTTTGTTTTCTCTCCCTTTTTATTTGTTGGACTTGTTTTTAGAGGCATTCTTTTGTTTGGAATCTCACGAACTATTGAATTAAGAAGGCATATTGTTTATTTCAATACATCAAACCTTTTATTTTCCTTTTCCTGATAGTCATTGAAGAAGTCTATCACATTCGGATAGAAATTCTCAAAATTTCCATACTTTGATTGCTCCTTTTCGTATTTTCTCAGCAGGCTGACCAGTTCGGGCATCCATCTGAAATTACGCTGTACCTGTTCAACCAGTTCATTTCTTATTTCTTCCGGCTTGTACTCTTTGTCCAGCATATAGCAGATAACAGCCGCACGGACAAGTGATTCGTTTATGACGGTTTTCCAATTGCCATACGCCTGTTTCGCCATACTCCAACGTGAGGACATGAACAAGTCTGTGGCAGCTGGCTCCAGTTCTTTTACAAAATCAGGATATTTGTTTTCATCCAGATAATGATTGATGAAAGAATGGTTAAACTCATGTATTAAAGTAGGAAGATATTCCTTGTTGTACATAGGTGTATCTTCTTTATCCACGTAATAACCAACAAGAGCAAACACTTCCTTCCGTTTGCCTGTCAGTTGTCTATTTACGCCATAGTTATTGCCACCATTACAGAATCCGATGATTACAGAGAAAGTTTCCTGAGGTTCATTGCCATAGAAATCGGCATACCAGTCTATACCAAAATATTTTAAGACATTATCCTGATAAGATTTGAGTCCTTTGTTATAAAGGTCCTTATGGGCCTTGAAAAATTCATTGAAATCTGTGTCCTTATAAAAGCTGTTGAGATAAGACAAAAACTCATCCTTATCCACACTCTTCCACCTTTTTTCTAAGGTAGGAATATCTTCTTCGACCAAAGATAAAGTACCGTTCCGGTTGTCCAGATGTATAGCCATTGACATAACAGCATCGAAAGAAATACCATACTTGTTTCTAAGTCCTTTCATGTACTGAACTGCCGGATGATCTGTATTATCCTTAAAATAGTTGTCCATGTCCTTTATGTATTGACCTGCCATATCCATATTGTATTCAGGAAAACCAGCCATACGGGACAAGATACTCATAAGTTCCACATTTTCATTTACCTGTGGAGTAATAGACTGTGCCTTTTCACAAATGCATGCTGTGAACAAGGCGAACAAAAATAAAATAATCGTTTTCATTTGAGAGAATCTTTTCATGTTGCGGCTGAAGTTGAAATAAGACATGGAGGTGAGTATTTTTTCTTTAATCGAGCTGATGTGTATATGGATCCCTCCTTTGAAAAATAATGTATGATATTCGTATCGGATCTTATAGATCAGGTGCAAAAAGAGGAAAGCCTCATGATCATGGTAGTGGATTCAGAATTTTGGAAGGGGATATAAGGCTTTTGTATTCTTTTCATGAGGTGGTTGAGTAGATAAAACAAAATAAGAATTTTATGCGATCCTGAATTCTGTTTTATTAACCCTTATGCTTCGTGGAGCTGGAGGGAGTCGAACCCTCGTCCAAACAAGGAACCCGAAAGCTTTCTACACGTTTATCCTTCGTTTGATCCTCCTGTCGCAGCCTGGCCGAAGGCGGCCTAACTACGACCCCAGCCTATAACTCTTCGCGAATCGGTATAGGCGTCGGATCCGCTATTTCCGTTTGAATGATACCCCGTTGCTCATCCGTTACGGAACGGAGCGGACGGGCGGGGTACTCGTCCGACGACCTCCTTGAGCCGCCGGATTAAGCCGTTTTACTCGGTAAAACTAAGCAGCGAGTTGATAGCTATTATTGCCATTTGTATTTTGAGCATTCAGTTTTACGAGAGCCCACACAACGCTCGACGTGCTTACAATCAGACTCTGCCTGCTGTCAAAACCGGTCAGCCCCTGATCTCACGGATAGGCCTGATAAAAGCCGGTCCATTTGCAAAAGTAGTGTTTTTTCAATAAAAATGGGGTTTTGACGCAAGATATTTCAAACTCCGCAAAATTTCGGTATCTTTGTTCATTCTAAAATTCGATGGAGAATGAATCCGAATGCCGTAATTGAACTTCACAACGTAGCGATTTTTCATCAAGAGGATGAATTGAGAGAGGCCAACTTCGGAAGGCATGGTAGAATGGGCGATATGGTGCTTTCGGATGTGAATCTGGAGGTCTATCCGGGCGAGATGGTCTATCTGATCGGTCGGGTCGGATCGGGTAAGAGTTCCCTGTTGAAAACACTCTATGCCGAATTGCCACTCAAGGAGGGAATGGGACGTGTGGTGGGGTTCGATTTGCGACGGATTCGCCGAAAGGACGTTCCCTATTTGCGTCGTCGGATCGGTATCGTGTTTCAGGATTATCAATTGCTGACCGATCGGAGCGTATTTCATAATCTGCGTTTCGTACTGCGGGCAACCGGCTGGAAAAATGAGTTGCAGATCCGAAGCAAAATCGCTGAGGTGTTGGATATGGTCAATTTGCAAAACAAGGAGTATAAGATGCCGTACCAACTCTCCGGCGGAGAACAGCAGCGTTTGGCGATTGCACGTGCCCTGTTGAATAACCCTCAGGTGATTCTGGCTGACGAACCGACCGGGAATCTCGATCCGGCAGCTGCTGACGGAATCATGCAGCTCTTCGCCTCGATCGTTGCGCGTGGATGCTCCGTCCTGATGTCGACTCACAACATCAGCAATATTGAACAATATCCCGCTAAAACTCTCCGTTTCCATCAGGGTCGGGTCAGCGAAATCGACCTGCATTCGGTGCTTGGTATTTAGATAAAAATTGCTAACTTTGTTTGAATGATTCCGTCTGCGAAAACGGGGTCGAAAGTGGCTTTGCAGGGCGTTCAGAGTGGCTCGAGGGTCGTGCAAGTCGGGTAAATAACGGTTACTTATTTGGACGAAATATAGGATATGAGTGTAGAAGAGAAAGATCAGATTCAACAGGCCGAAGAGTCCTATTCCGCATCGAGCATTCAGGTGCTGGAAGGCTTGGAGGCGGTGCGTAAACGTCCGGCGATGTACATCGGTGATGTCGGCGTACGGGGATTGCATCATTTGGTTTACGAGGTGGTAGACAACTCGATCGATGAAGCTCTGGCGGGATATTGTACCCACATCGAGGTGTTCATCAATGCCGACAATTCGATTACGGTAAAAGATAACGGTCGTGGTATCCCGACCGATATGCATGAAAAAGAGGGCCGTCCGGCGTTAGAGGTCGTCCTGACCGTGTTGCATGCCGGTGGAAAATTCAATAAGGACAGTTATAAGGTTTCAGGAGGTTTGCACGGTGTCGGCGTATCGTGTGTCAACGCATTGTCCACCCTGCTGATCGCTGAGGTTCACCGTCAGGGAAAGATCTTCCGGGAGGAGTTCAGCTGCGGTGTGCCGCAGGGCAAGATGGAGATTATCGGCGATACGACCGAAGAGGATCACGGTACGATCATTACGTTCAAACCCGATACTTCGATTTTTACCGTTTCCGAGTATGACTACGAGACGCTCGCTTCGCGACTTCGTGAACTCGCCTATCTGAATAAGGGCGTGCGGCTGAGCATTACCGATCTGAGAACGAAAAACGAACAGGGCGACTTCCCTCATGATGAGTTCTACTCGACCGAGGGGCTTAAGGAGTTCGTCAAGTTCTTGGATGCCAGCAGAGAGTCGTTGATCGACAATACGATCTATATCGATACGGAAAAAGACGGCGTGCCGGTAGAGGTGGCGATGCAGTACAATACGAGTTTTACGGAGAATGTCCACTCGTATGTCAACAACATCAATACGATCGAGGGGGGTACCCATCTGACGGGATTCCGTCGTGCGTTGACGCGTACGCTGAAAAAATATGCCGAGGATTCGGGTATGTTGTCCAAGTTGAAGTTCGAAATTAACGGCGATGACTTCCGTGAGGGACTGACGGCAATCGTTTCGGTAAAGGTTCAGGAGCCGCAGTTCGAAGGACAGACGAAAACCAAGTTAGGAAACGGTGAGATTGCCGGAGTTGTCGATCAGGCGATTTCGGGCGTGCTGTCACACTATTTGGAGGAGAATCCGAAAGATGCCCGCGCGATCGTGCAGAAGGTTATTCTTGCTGCAACGGCACGGCATGCGGCACGCAAGGCGCGTGAATTGGTACAGCGTAAAACAGTGTTGTCGGGTTCGGGACTTCCCGGTAAATTGGCCGATTGTGCAACCCGAGACCGGGAAAAAGCCGAGATCTTCTTCGTCGAGGGAGATTCGGCCGGCGGATCGGCCAAACAGGGTCGAGATCGGAACTTTCAGGCGATCATGCCGCTTCGAGGCAAGATCCTGAACGTCGAAAAGGCAATGGAACACAGGGTGTTCGATAATGAGGAGATCCGCAATATTTTTACGGCATTGGGTGTCACGATCGGTACGGAGGAGGACAGCAAGGCGTTGAATCTCGAAAAACTGCGTTACCAGCGGGTGATCATCATGACCGATGCCGATGTGGATGGTAGCCACATCGCGACGTTGATGTTGACCTTCTTCTTCCGGTACATGAACGATCTGATCAAGAACGGTCACGTATATATTGCCAAACCGCCTTTGTATCAGGTGAAGAAGGGTAAGAACAGCCGGTATTGCTGGACCGAGGAGGAGCGTATAGCCACCCTGAATGAGTTTGGCGCGAAGGGTGCACACGTTCAGCGATACAAAGGTTTGGGTGAGATGAATCCCGAACAGCTGTGGGAGACGACGATGTCGCCTGCGAGCCGGATCCTTTATCAGGTGACGATCGAAAGTGCGGCAGAGGCTGATCGGATCTTCTCGATGCTGATGGGGGATGATGTTCCGCCGCGGCGTGAGTTTATTGAGAAGCATGCCCGTTACGCAAATATCGATATTTAGTCGGTCCATGGACGGAGGGGTGTTCGTTCAGGAGGAGTGTCCGTTCAGAGAGATTGAGATTTGTAATTAAAAAACAGATAAAAGATGAGTCTGGAGAAGGATATCAATGATGGAATCAAGGCAGCGATGTTGGCCAAGGAGAAGGTCCGTTTGGCTGCTTTGAGAGCCGTAAAGGCTGAGATTCTGTTGGCAAAAACGGCCGATGGTTCAGAGGATATTTCCGATGACAAGGTGTTGAAGATCATTCAAAAACTGGTTAAGCAACGGAAAGAATCAGCCGCGGTGTACAGTCAAAACGGTCGGGAAGAGTTGGCAAAGAATGAACTGGATGAGGCTGCTGTGCTGGAGGTATATATGCCGAAACAGCTCTCTGGCGCAGAGCTGGAAAATGCGTTGAAGGCGATCATCGAACAGGTCGGTGCCACATCCCCTGCCGATATGGGCAAGGTGATGGGAGTCGCTACAAAGCAACTCGCCGGACAGGCCGATGGCCGTGCCATTTCGGAAGCAGTGAAGACTTTGCTGAAGCGCTAATCTCGCGATAGAAGCGATAAAGGAGCGATCTCGCCACGTGTGGGATCGCTCCTTTTCGGTTGATAAGTGTAGTTATCTCCGGAATTATTCCATGTAGAATACCTCTTTCAAGGGAATCGATACTGGTGAGTTGTCTGGATTGACCTCCATGATGTCGGCCATATAGTCCCACCACTTCTTTACGATCGGGTTGGTCCCCAAATCTTGCGATCCGCTCTCGCCGGCCTGTTCCTGAACGGCAAACAACAGATTCGTCTCTTTGTCCCAGAAGATGTAGTAGTCACTGACTCCGGTTTCGCGAAGCAGTTTGACGAGTTCGGGCCAAATGGCGCGGTGACGTCTTTCGTACTCCACTTCACAACCGGGTTTGAGTTTCATTTTAAATGCACATTTCATAGCTTTGAAGTTTTATTGGTTAATGTAATCCGGGGCCCCTCGAGGCTCCGGATTACAGATTAGGTTTTGTCTGTTTTCGTTAGTTGCCAAAGACCATTCTGATCAGTGGTTCGGCAAATGCAGCAAATATCAGCACGACCAAACCGATGACCAGTACGGTGATGGTTTTTCTGTTACAGCCTTTCCACTCCTTGAGAATGATTCCCCAGACGTTGCTGAATACGACGTTGAGAGCCATCAGGATACAGAACGACAAGGTCATAAGCGCCTCGGAAGAGGTGAGGAATCCCTTACCGATCGAAAGTCCGAAAAATTGGCTGTACCACAAAGCACCGGCCAAGAGGCAGAACAGTGCATTGTTGGCCCAAACATCGGTCTTTTTGTAGTCGCCCCATGTGTGGTTCTTCTGATTCTGATAGAAGCAGTAGATGGCATTGGTAACAAAACCACCCAACGTTACGAGGAACGTAGCGGGAAGGGTCTTGAAAATTTCGGCCGAATCGGGGAAGGAGACGCTTTTACCGAACTCCAGACCCACATTGAAACAGCCGCTCATGAAGCCGGCCAGCAGGGCGATTGTAATACCTTTCGGGAAATTGAAGTCCTTAACGGCAGCCTTTTTCTCCTCCTCGGAAAGTGAGGCGGATTTCATTGAGCCGGCGATACCGATAATGGCGATACCGATCAGCGTGATTACCACGCCGGCAATCACCGATGCCGTAAGCTGCGAGAGGGCGTTCAGTTCGGGGAAGAAGATGTTGAGCAGCACCGGAGCCAAGATGGTTCCCAGACCGGCGCATGTGCCGAGCGCGATGCTTTGTCCAAGTGCAACGCCCAGATAGCGCATCGACAATCCGAAAGTAAGTCCTCCGACTCCCCACAGTACACCGAAGAAGATCGTCATCCAGATATTGAATGAGTTGCTTGCGGTGAACAGTTCGAACAGACTGTGTCCCGAAGGAACGGCGAGCAGTGCACCCAAGAACGGCAAGATGAGCCATGCGAAGACACCCTGTACGATCCAGTAGGATTCCCAGCTCCAACTCTTTATCTTATTGATCGGTACGTAACAGCTCGATTGGCCGAAACTTCCGATCGCAATGATCAATAAGCCTAATAGAATTTCCATAAAGATCAGTAGTTTTATAACGAACCATCCGTACGAGTGATTTTCCGATGAAAATCACTCGTACGGACAGATCATTCAGTTAGTCAATGTTATCTTTTCGAGGTAACTTCTTTCTCGTATTTTTCAACTTCTGCGATGTAGTCTTCAGCAACAGGAACGTTGTTGATGTAGCAGAAGTAGTCGTATACGGCAGCCCACGGCATGCTCTTGGCCTCTTCGAGGACAGCGAGACGTTGGAAGAGTTTGCCGTTTGCTTCGTAGTCGCGCAGTTTGTTGATCGGGGTCAACAGCGCTTGCAGGAAAGCCTTCTGTGTAGCACGGCTACCTACTACGTATGCACCGATACGGTTGATCGAAGCGTCGAAGTAGTCGAGACCGATATTGGTTTTTTCGAGTGCGTTAGCCCATACGATCTCTTGTGCGAGCAGTTGAACGCTGTCGTTCAGGATCACTACGTGGTCGCTGTCCCAACGAACCGGACGGCTTACGTGCAGCATGATCTCCGGAGTGAAGAGCAGCATCGACGAGATCTTGTCGTAGGTCTCTTCGGTCGGGTGGAAGTGACCCATATCGAGCGTGCACATGATGTTGTTCTTCACGGCATAGCCCATGTAGAATTCGTGAGAACCTACCGTGTAGCTTTCGAGACCTACACCGAATACCTTGCTCTCAACAGCATCCTTTACGTTCGGACATTTTACAGCGAAGATCTTGTCCAAAGAGTCTTTCAACAGGGAACGGTACAGATAGCGGTCTACGGTCAGGTCTTTCGAACCGTCGTGGATCCACAGGTTGTGGCAAGCCTTGCTTCCGAGTTGTTTACCCATCTCGTCTGCAATCTTACGGCTGCGGATCGTGTGTTCAATCCAGAAGTCGCGAATGCCTTTATCGCGGTTCGACAACGACTGATCACCGCTCTTCGGATGTGAGAAGCTGGTGCTGTTGAAGTCCAGTTTCATGTTGTTGGCTTTAGCCCAGTCGATCCAGCTCTGGAAATGTTTGGGTTCGATCTGGTCGCGGTCTACCTTCTGGCCTCCGAAATCGCCGTAGATGGCGTGCAGGCTCAGACGGTGGTTACCCGGCAACAGAGTCTTTACTTTTTCGATGTCTTGACGAACTTCGTCGATGTTACGAGCTTTGCCCGGATAGTTTCCGGTTGCCTGAATACCGCCAGAGAGCTGGCCGTCAGGATTTTCAAATCCGGTTACATCGTCCGTCTGCCAGCAGTGCAGCGACAGGGAAATGTTTGCAAGTTGTTTCAGAGCGGCTTCGGTGTCGACGCCAATCTCTGCATAACGAGCTTTAGCAGCTTCGTATGCCTGTTTGATTTGTGCTTCTTTCATGGTCCTTTCGGTTTTGTTTTAAGTTAAAGAATGAATTTTTCTATGCGTTTGAGAAAGGAGGGACCTCACCGGACTGTCGGGAAGTCTCTCCTTTTCATGATTTTGTCTATTTAATCAACGATTTGATCCGGTCGTATGCAGCGTTCCATGCATCGGTATCTTCCGGAGTGAACGTTTCGATCTCGATGGCGTCGCTGATCATGTCGCGCATCTCTTGGAGTGAGTTGACGCAACCGGCAGCACGGGCCTGCAACATGATGTTGCCGATAGCAGTTCCTTCAGACGGACCGGCGATAACGGTTACTCCCGTCGAGTTGGCCGTAAATTGGTTCAACAGGCGGTTTTTGGCACCACCACCGATGATGTGCAGCCGCTCGATGGGGAATGGAGCCAATGAACGGAACTTGTCGAGAACGTTCTTGTATTTCAATGCCAGACTTTCGAAGATGCAACGGATCAGTTCCATGTGGTTTCTCGGAACCTTTTGTCCGGTCTTTTGGCAGAACTCTTTGATCGCCTTGATCATGCTGGGCGGATTGGCGAACGATTCGTCGTCCGGATCGATGAACGATTGGAACGGAGCGGCATCGCGGGCCATCTTGACGATCTCCGGATAGGTATATTCGATTGCCTCTTTTCTCCACTCTTTGATACACTGTTCGAGAATCCACATACCCGTAATGTTCTTCAGCAGACGGGTCGTACCCTCTACACCGCCTTCGTTGGTGATGTTGAGCGTCGAAGTCTCTTCGGTAATGATCGGGTCTTTCACCTCGATACCCATCAGCGACCACGTTCCCGAGCTGAGGTAAGCGAACTTCTCGTTCTTTGCGGGAACGGCGGCTACGGCCGATGCCGTGTCGTGTCCGGCTACGGCTACAACGGGCAGCTTGCCTAATCCGGTTTCAGCAGCCAAGGCGTCGGTCAGCGTGCCGATGATGTAGCCCGGCATAACGATATTGCCGAAAAGATCGGGTTTTACGCCCATTTTTTCGAGCAGTTGAGTTTCGAACTTTTTGGTTCTCGGGTTCAGGATCTGAGAAGTCGATGCGATCGTATATTCCACGACCTTTTTGCCCGTCAACATATAGCTCAGTGCATCCGGAATGAAGAGGGCCTCTTTGGCGGCGTTCAACAGCGATGATTTGTCGCGTTTCATTGCGTAGAGCTGGTAAAGGCTGTTGAAGTTAAGGATCTGGATACCGGTCAGATCATAGACCTCCTTACGAGGCATAACGTTTTTGAAATACTCCTCGGGTGCGCCCACGGTGTGTTGGTCACGATAGGCGTGGGGGATACCCAGAATCTGTCCGTCGTCGCCCAAGAAAACGAAATCGACGCCCCAAGTATCGATACCGATTGATGTGATTTCGACATCTTCTTTGGCTGCGGCGATCATGCCGGCTTTCAGATGTTCATACAGTGAGAAGATATTCCAATAAGCGTGTCCGTTCAGTTCGAGAATCTGATTGGGGAATCTCGTGAGCTCTTTCATCTGGAGTTTCCCTTCGTTCAGCGTTCCGAGGATGGAACGGCCGCTGGTTGCTCCCAGATCGAAGGCCAGAAATGAGATTTGTTTCATCGGTTTTCGTTTTAAGTTTTATGTGTGAAAGAAAATATTTTAAGTTTCTACTTCTGTTTTGGCAGCGAAAGACTCCAAACCGGAACCATCGATTGGGGCTTGAGACGGGCCTCTCGCGCCTCTTTCGGTCTCCGTTTTGAAGTTTCGAACCGACCATGACTTCCGACGATAATTTATCGGGTCATTCACGTAACAAATATACCTAAAATTAGGGGTTGTCCGGTGAAAATATTGACATAAAAATTATGTTTTTTGACATCAATATTTTCACCGGACAACAACCCGGGAGTTTTCTATTTTTTGATTACCTTAACCCCTTTCGGAGCTTCGATTTTCGATTTGATCGAGCCGTCGGCCTGCTTGTCGTGACGGACTTTGATCACACCGTACGGAGTCGGAACGGTACCCTCTACCCATTGCAGATCGCCCAAGTGCGGTTCGACTTTGACCACCTTGCAACCCGGTTCTACGATCGATACGCCCAGAACGTATTCGCTCAGCCATGCCGTAGGACCCGAAGCCCATCCGTGTGCAAAGCTGTGGCGGTACCCTTTGTAGCAGTAGTCGCCGTATGTTTTGTGTACGTCGATCTTGCCCGGAGGGGTCAATTCGTCGATGCGGGCGGCGTTTTTCTTCCAGTCGATGTTAAAGTCTTCCCAGAAGGTCGTGGCACCCAGATCGAGCATGCCGCCCCAGTAGTCTTTCATATTGTTGATCGCTCCGGTGTAGTCGCCGGCCAAGCCTTGTGCCTGAAGCATGTAGTAGCCGTAGAAGGTCGAGAAGTTCTTGGCTCCGCCGACACTCAGAACCTCTTTGTTCGCCTGTTCGGCAGGAATGATGCCGGCCAGAGCGATCAGGGCTGCTGATTGTTTCGAAGTGGTGTAGTCCGGAGTCACTTTCTTCATCCGGTTGGCGGTTTCGGTACATTGTGCAGCCAGCTCTTCGTCGCCGAGAGCGGTCATCATTTCGGCTCCGGCTTCGAGGGTCATCAGCATCAATGCATGCAGACCGGCATCGATTGCCTTGGGATCTTCGCTGGTCGGCCAGTCGAGGAACCGTCCGCCACCGTCGAGGTGTTCATGACCCTCTGCGTCGACCTTCGACATCAGGATCTTGAGCAGATCGCCCAGATATTGCTGCTGCTCCTTGAGGTATTCCAGATTGCCGTGATATTTGTAGTAATCTCTGTGGATCAGTACCCACCACAACGAGTAGGAGCACATGCCGTTCATCCAACCCGGCAGAGGCGTTTCATCACGGGCAAAATCCAGTCCGCGCGAGAGAGCTTCGTTATCGCCGAATACGGCCAGTGCAGTGCGCACTTCCGGATGCAGGTCGCCCAACCATACCAGACGGTCACGTTTGGGGGCCTCAACGAGAAATTCCTGCAGATTCAGATGCAGCGTGTAGGCTCCGGTCAGCCAGATGCTGTCCACGCGCGGGTCGCTCGAGTGGAACGATCCCAAGTAGGGTACATCGCGGTAAACGAGGCTTGCGCGAAGCTCTTTCAGCGGGAGTTCGATGTCGTCTTCCAACAGGTCGATGCGGACGAACCGGAAGCCGGAGTTACCCACTTCGCATACACCCAACCAAGGCAGTTCGATGGTGTAGTCGCGCATGGCATGGTCGTTCGTGGCTCCGTTCTCTTCGGTGATTTCGCACATGGCTTCTCCGACCGATTCACCCAGACGGACGCGTACCTTAACCGGGTCTTTCGAGGCGCGGATGCAGGTAACGAACTGCAGTCCACCGTGTATTTCGCGACCGAAGTCGAGCAGGATCGAAGGACGTTTACCCTCTTTCGCCGTGAGGACGCATTTCGGGGTATTGGCCGTAGTGGCTTGGCCGTTGCCCTGAAGCAGCAGATTTTCCGATCCGGAGATCAGCTCTTCGTTCTGCATCCAGACGATGCGCACGGGTGAGATGTAGGCACGGGTTCGCGTGTCGAACTGGGTCTTTTCCGCTACATCTTTTGGAAATACAGGAGGTAACGTCCCCTTACCCATGGGTTGCGCCTGAAGTGCGGCGGCGTACATGGCTAATGCACAGATCAATACTTTTCTCATTGTTGCTTTGAAATTGATAAAATTTATTGGTGTTAAGTGATTGTGTTGTGTAGTCCTATTTAGATGGAATCAGAACGAACTCTTTGCTTCCCGATCCTGTGTCGGGTATTTTTAAGAAATTTCCTTCGCGGATGGCGTGTGTCACGGGAGCTCCGTTCAGTGTCAGTTCGTATCGTTTGATTTTGGCATCCAGCGGCAGATAGATGTCGGCCCGCGTATTGGCCGGGGTTGATGTACGGAGTGTAAACCGGTCGGGGGTGTTCACGAACGAAACCTCGACGTTCCCGCGAATGGTCGGCATAATTAAAGAGGCCTCATGCAGGGATGCGGGTTGGGGTTTGATACGCATCTTGGTAAAACCCGCCTCGAGCGGTTCCACGCCCATCAGTTTTCTCGGAATGATATTTGCCGGGGCGGCTCCCCACGGATGGTTCCAGTCTTGATTGGGCTTGAATTTATTGTCCCATGCCTCCAGTGAGATGGTAGATCCTACTCGGATCATGTTGTACCAGCTGCGTTCTGTATCCGAAGTCAGCAGTTCCAAGGCGTGGTCTGCGGCTCCGGCATCGTATAGGGCATCCAACAGGAACTGGGCTCCATATACGCTACAAGCCATACCGCGTGAACGGATAAAGTCGACCACGGTTTCCTGCTCTTTCTCGGGAACCAGTCCGAAAGCGAGCGGATACATGTTGGCGTGCAGGGATTGGTGGTCGGTTCCTATGCCGTCGCAATAGGTTCCGGTTTTTTTGTTGAACAGCTCCTTGTTGAAGTTTTTGGCTAAAGCAGCAGCTTGGGCTGAGTATGAAGCTGCATCTTCCGTCTCTCCAATTATACCGGCGATTTTTGCCATTAATGAGAGGGCACGATAGTAATAGGCGTTAACGGCGGTGTTGATGTCGGCCATGACATAGCCGTCGCGCTCTCCGCCCGGCCAATCGACAAGATTTTGTACCGTGCCTCCATAGAAAAGATGCACCGAGGCGAGAAACTCCGGAGTCTGTTTTTCTTTGGTGATTTTCAGAAAACCGTTCTCTTCGACCATCGAAGGAAGTGTCTTGTTTTTCAGTATTTCATAATATTTGGATAAAGAACGTTCGTCTCCGGTATAGAGATAGTCTTGCCATGCGGAAACGACCGACTGCAGGATCCACTCAGTAGGCCATGTGGCGTGAGTCAGCATGTATTCATGGCTTTTCCGGGCCAATGAAAACTCCCGGTCGGTGGAGTAGTGGGCCAATTGATTGATAATTACGTCGCCTTCATAGCCGATCCGTTCCCGATCGCCGTCGACATAGAGGCCGGCAAACGAGGTGGCCTTGATCGAGTATTTACATAAGTCCCACACCTGTTGCAGGGTGGTATCGGAGCAGGTGAAGGTCGTGGCAAAGTCGTTGAACGGGTAGTGGACGGCCTGTCGGCTCACGCTGATCGCTCCCTTCTTGACGGCTTTCCCTTCGATTTCGCAGTAGCGGAAAGGGTACACCTCGCCGATGTAGTCCGGCATGAGCACCGCATATTGTCCGGTGTTGCGCGGGTCGGCCGGAATTTTTATATAATAGGTGTGGCGGCCGGGGAGCAAGGAGATCTTTTGGCTCAGAAACCGACGCGATCCGCCGGGCGCCGGGTCGATCCGCCCCTCTTTCAGACACTCGCCCAAACGTACCGTCAAAGTGTCTTCCTGCTCAGCAGAAACCGTAATGCGAAGTTGTCCGAAGGCAGCCAGCCCGAAATCTGCGAAAAGTAGATTCTCCGAAAGTATATTGCTGCTGACGGGTTGATTTTGGTCGCTTTTTTCGGTAGGGTAGTAGGCGCATTGGTATTCCGAGAGGCTGTCGGCGGTTTTGAAGACCCGAATGGCTGACCACTCCTGTGGTTCTTCGTTGTTCCATGTCATGACCCGCCAATAATAAAGCGTTGCCGGTTTTAGCTCTTTACCGCCGTACGGAACTGAAGTGCTGTTGTTCCCGCTCTGCTGTCCACTGTCCCACATATCGGCAGAATCGGCCTCGAGAGCTTGGCGCGAGGTGGCCAATTGGATTCTCCATGCGGTTTGCATGACGTCGTTTCGCTGGTCGTTGACCTGCCATCCGAAACGAGGATGTGTGCTGGCGATCGCTGCGAATTGAGCCCTTTCTATCACTTTCCCCGGATAGTCTACGGAGAGTTGCGAAAGTGTTCCGTCGATCCACACGCGGTCGGTATGTTCGATCAGGTCGGTAGTCAGGCGGGTCGGCGCGCTGCCGTATATAGTATAGGTGTTGCAAAAAAACGCAAAACAGGCTATGATGGGAATGAAGGATCTTCTCATAGGTCCAAAAATAGGCAAAATTTCATATTTTACAAAGTAAACAATCATTTGGCAATAATACAAATCGGACTCCCGAATCCGGAAATTTTTGCTACTTTTGAGAGATGGAAAAGAGAGGTTGTGAAATCTACGACATGAAAAATTAAATAAAAACGAAATCGGTATGAAAAATCTTTTTTGTGTAAAGGACCGCGTTGTAGTGATTACCGGGGCGACCGGTGTATTGGGTCGTTCGATGGTACTGCACTTTGCGGAAGAGGGTGCCCGTGTGGTGCTGATCGGTCGAAAGGAGGAGGTCGGACACGCGTTGGAACGGCAGGCGATCGAACAGGGCGGTGATGCGATGTTTCTCGCAGCCGATGTGCTCGAACGGGAGCAGTTGGAACGGGCCTATGAAAAAATCATGGAACGATACGGACGGATCGATGTGTTGATCAACGGAGCGGGCGGCAATATGGCCGGTGCAACGATTGCACCCGACAAGACCATCTTCGACCTGAGTATGGAGGCGTTTCGCGGCGTAGTCGATCTGAACCTCTTCGGAACTGTTTTGCCTACGATGATCTTTGCTCGGGCGATGGTTGCTCAAGGCGGAGGTTCGATCATCAACATCGCTTCCGAATCGGCTTTGCGTCCTCTGACTCGTGTGGCCGGATACGGTACGGCAAAGGCTGCCGTGGTCAATTTCACGAAATATCTTTGTGGTGAGCTGGCATCGAAGTACGGGGACGGCTTCCGGGTCAATGCCATTGCTCCGGGATTTTTCCTTACAGAGCAGAACCGAACCTTGCTGACCAATCCCGATGGAAGCCTCACTCCACGGGCCGAAACGATTTTGGCGCATACTCCGTTCCATCGCTTCGGTCGTCCCGAAGAGTTGCTCGGTACGTTGCAGTGGTTGGCGAGCGATGCTTCGTGCTTTGTTTCGGGTACGGTCACGGTGATCGACGGAGGATTCGATGCGTTCTCTATATAGTTGTAATTCAGATTAGTAAATTAAAATCAGTAAATATATGGTTTATCTTTGTAAACAGTCGTGGCGGTGGTATGGGCCGAACGATCCGGTGAGTCTGTGGGACATCCGGCAGGCAGGAGCCACGGATGTGGTGACGGCGTTGCACCATATTTCCAACGGAGAGGTGTGGACGGTCGATGAGATACGGAAACGGCAACAGGAGGTTGCTGCGGCCGGTTTGGTGTGGAGCGTCGTGGAGAGCGTACCGGTACACGAACATATAAAGACCCGGACGGGTGATTTTGTCCGATACATCGAGAATTATAAACAGAGCATCCGCAATCTGGCGGAGTGCGGAATCCGTATCGTTACCTATAACTTTATGCCGGTGCTGGATTGGACCCGAACCGATCTGGCCTACACGATGCCCGACGGATCGAAGGCGTTGCGGTTTGAGCAGGCGGCCTTTGCGGCGTTCGATCTGTTTATCTTGAAACGGGAGGGAGCGTCCGATGAATACACGCCCCAGCAGCGCGAAAAGGCTGCCGCACGTTATGCGCAGATGGATGCGGAGGAGCGGGAACGCTTGACCCGCAATATGATTGCCGGGCTCCCCGGTGCGGAGGAGAGTTTTACGTTGGACCAGTTCCGTGAGGCATTGGCCCGCTATCGTGACATCAATGCAGAACAGTTGCGTCGGAACCTGATCGCTTTTTTGCAGGAGGTAGCTCCGGTGGCCGATCAGGTGGGTGTTTCGTTGGTGATCCATCCCGATGATCCGCCCCGGTCGATATTGGGACTTCCGAGGATTATGAGTACGGCGGAGGATTTCCGGAAATTGATAGCGGCTGTTCCCAATCCTTCGAACGGGTTGTGTCTCTGTACGGGGTCATTCGGTGTGAGAAGCGACAACGAACTGGCAGCCATGATGGAGGAGTTCGGCGATCGGGTTGGCTTTGTTCATCTGCGCAGTACGCAGCGCGATGCGGAGGGGAATTTTGTAGAAGCGAATCATCTGGAAGGTGACGTCGACATGTACGGCGTAATGAAGGCGCTGTTGGAGCTTCAGCAGAGACGGAAGGTGTCGATCCCGGTGCGTCCCGACCACGGGCATCAGATGTGCGACGACCTGCACAAAAAGACCAATCCGGGTTATTCGTGTATCGGACGTCTGCGCGGATTGGCCGAGCTGCGTGGATTGGAGATGGGTATCGCCCGAAGCCTCTACGGCAAGTGACGTGAATGTTTAATTGCAAAATACCAGAAGTGATGAGACGATTGCTGATGTGTGCGTTGACGCTTGTTCTTGCGGCTGGCGTATCGACGCTTCAGGCCGGGAAACGGCTGAAACGGGTCAAAGGACCGATTGTCGTGTTGACCTTCGACGATGCGACCGAGAGCCAGCGTTCGGTGGTCGGACCGCTGTTGAAAAAGTACGGGTTCGGTGCGACATTCTACGTTTGTGAATTTCCGGGCTTTGAGGATAAGACGAAATACATGACGTGGAAGCAGATCCGCGAGTTGAGCGATATGGGTTTCGAGATCGGGAACCACAGCCGCAGCCACGGTCAGATGAGCCGGATGAGTGCCGAAGAGATCGAGGCCGAGACGGCATACATCGAAGAGAAGTGTGCCGAATATGGAATACCCCATCCGGTGACCTATGCCTATCCGGGATACGACAACAGTCCGGAGGGAATCGCTGTGTTGCAGCGTATGGGGTACACGTTGGCCCGTCACGGAGGGGATAAACCCTACGTGGTAGGAAGCTCCGACAAGATGCTGATGCCGAGCTATGCGGTGGTCGATGCCCGATTCGAAACGCCCGATTTTATTCGGCAGGCACTCGATGAGGCCCATGACGGGCAGATCGTGATCTTTTGTCTGCATGGGGTGCCCGATTTGGCGCACGATTTTGTCAGCACCTCTCCCGAAAATTTCGAGACATTGCTCAAAGAGTTGAAAGCGCGTCGTTGTAAAGTGATTGCGATGCGCGATCTGTTGAAGTACGATTTGTAGTTGAACGACGCGGCAGATTTTAGATGCTTTTTTGTCGCCAGTTTGCCTTCTTCAGGTAGATCGTAACCAAGATCAGCAAAACGAGTGCATAAATGTGTTCGGTGGTCCAGCATACGGCAACGTCGGCCTTAAAGCGGAAAACGACGATGAAGGTGTAGGCAACATAGAGGGCCAGCGTGAGCATTTCCAGCAACAGGGCATGTTTCGTGTTGCCGGTTCCGGAGACCGTGTTGAAAAGAATAACGGCCGGTACGGTCAGCAGGTAGGATGAGAGCATGACCCACAACGAGGGAATGGAGCTCTCGACCAACGACACGTTATCCGTATAGATGCGTAGCAGAATATGGGGTGCGGCGGCGAATAGCAGGGCGGCGGGAATGATGATCGCGTAGCAGAGCTTTATGGTTTTGATTGAGGTCGGGATGACCAGATTCGACTTTCCGGCACCCATCTGATTGCTGACCAAAGCGTTGGTTGTTGAGGCAAAGGCGCTGACGATCATGAAGATGAAACCGGATGTGTTGCGGATGATGTTCGATATGGCGAGCTCGCGCTCTCCGAGGTGTTCGATTGCTGCGAAGAAGAGAAACCAGACCGACACCGAGATGAAAGCTTGGAACATGGTCCAGATCGAAACATCGAGTATCTGTTTCAGAACTCCCGGACGAAGGCGGGGAAACCGGAAAAGCGCATATTTCCGGTGGTCGATTTTGGTTCGGGTGTAGATCAGAAAGAACAGGGCGGAGGCGAGCTCCGAGACCGTAGATGCGATGGCGGCACCGGCAATGCCGAGAGCGGGAAATCCCCACTTGCCGAAGATCAGTGCATAGTTCAGTACGATGTTGACCGAAAGCATGACGAGCGAGTTTGCCGTGAGGATCTTCGTATGGGTGATGCCCACGTAGAAAGCGCGGAACATGATGGCGATGAACGAAAAGAAGAAGCCATAGACCCGCCAGTTCGTGTAGGCGACAGCCGCTTCGTACACCGGAGTGGAGGAGATCATTTTCCGTAGAATGGTCGGAGTGAAGGCGTGGGAGGCGATGCACATGACGGTGGCCAGCAGGATCAGAAAGAGGACCCCTTGCTGCAAGATGGGGCCGATCTCAAGGTAGTTTTGTTCACCGTTTCTGCGTCCGATCAGAATCTGGGTCCCGATGCTGAATCCGAATCCGATCATGAAGATCGCCATGTAGTAGACACCGGCGATGGCCGATGCCCCCAATTCGACCTCTCCGACCCGTCCCAAAAAGGCCGTATCGGTCAGCCCGATCATGTTTTCCATCATCAGACTGATCAGGATCGGGTAGGTCATACTCCATATTTGTCGGCGTGTCGGCGGCATGGCGATTTTCGAATGAACGTACAAAAATACGTTGTTTTTCCCGATGTCGTTCGCTTTTGTTCTGCCGGACGGTATCTGAAGGGGAGGTTCGGCCGTTTGGAGGAAAAAAAGTAACTTTGTGACAGACGTTTTGAAACGAAGGGGCATATCAAAGCAAGCGTATGGAGATATTTGAATATGGAGAACGGGAGATCGACTATTTGAGTCGATGTGACGAAGCGTTGGGGAGTGTAATCAGGCGGATCGGACGGATTGAACGAAGGGTGACCCCCGATCTGTTTGTCGCGTTGACGGAGTCGATCATCGGGCAACAGATCTCCAATCGGGCGATGGAGCGGGTCGTCGGGCGTTTCCGTGCACTGCTCGGAACGGTAACTCCAGAGCGGGTATTGCGGACAGACCGTTCGGCGATCAAGGAGTGTGGCATGTCGTTCCGTAAGGCGGACTATATCTTGGCGGCGGCGCAGGCATTCTTTGAGGGGAGAATCAGTGAGTCGGATTTGGTCGGTTTGTCGGATCGGGAGGTAGTTGCCCGGTTGACGCAGCTTCCCGGAGTCGGCGTGTGGACGGCCGAGATGTTGTTGCTTTTTTCGATGCGGCGTCCCGATGTGTTGAGCTACAACGATCTGATTATACGCCGCAGTCTGATGAATTTGCACGGTTTGACCGAGATGACGCGGGCCGATTTCGAACGTTATCGTAAGCTCTATTCGCCTTATGGTTCGGTCGCCTCGATCTATCTGTGGGCTGCGGACAAGTTGCCTATGTAGGAAAGTCGTGGAGACATGAGCGTGCAGAAACAAGCGGAACGAGTGGGTATGAATAAGGAAAAAATCGAAATAACGTCCGACGGGAAGAGGTCCGTTTTCCCGATGCTGGAGTCTGTCCTTGAGAAGTGTCGGGATGGGCGGGTGTCGTGGATCGATGCGGCGAAAAGTTGCGGGATCGATCCGGTCTGTTTCAGATCGCTTTTCAACACGTGGGCCGGAGTAGATCCCGAGCGTTTGATTGATGTTTTGACTCCGGGAAATCTTCGGAAACGGTTGGACAGCGGCAGCATGGATCCCGGTCTGTTTTCCCTGTTGCTTGGAGGGATCCGGGGCATACAGGATTCGAAAATCGAGATTGTGCCGATTTCACCGGAAACGGTTGCGAACGCAACGTTTGAGGTGCGGTATGCCGGTTATCGGACGCCGTTCGGTAAGGTCGTACTTGCTTCGACCTTTGTCGGCATCTGTTTCGCAGGTTTTGTTGATACGGATGAAATCTCCTTTCCGGTCGAGCTGTTGCATTTGTTTCCCCGAGCGACTTATTTGTCCGAATCCGATGAAATGCACCACCGGGCGTTGCCCTATTTCAACGATGGATCTCGGCTTTCAGATCCGATTCGTTTGCATCTGAAAGGGACGCCGTTTCAACTCGATGTGTGGAGACACCTGCTCCGGATTCCGCGAGGAGGTCTGACGACTTACGGTGCATTGGCCCGGCAAATCGGAAATCCCTCTGCCTCCCGGGCCGTTGGCAGCGCTGTCGGGAGCAATCCGGTCGCCTGCCTGATCCCATGTCATCGGGTAATCCGCTCGTCCGGCGCACTCGGCGGATACCGTTGGGGACTTGCCCGAAAGCTTTTGATGCTCGGCAGGGAGCTGATCGACCCTCCGGTGCGGTAAAAAGTCCACGGACGAATCCGAATCTGAGAAGTTGTCCCTGACGCGTTTGATCCGTGGAGGTTAAGGCATCTTGATTTTTGCGGAGTCGGTTTGGATTGAGTCGGGAACGATGCCGATGCCTCCGATTAGCGCCGTGCTGTCTTCAGCAGGGGGATCGGCCAATCCTCGGGCCACCATCATCGGAAGCACTTGGGGCTCGCGTCCCATAAATTTTTTGAACAGCGTCATCCCGTCAGAGCTTCCTCCCGGTTCGAGAATCGTGCTCCGGAACGCTTGGGCAACCTCACGATCGAACAGGTCGCCACTCTTGGTAAAGACTTGGAAAGCATCCTTGTCGAGGACTTCGGCCCACAGATAGCCGTAGTATCCGGCTGCATACCCGCCGTTGAAAATGTGGGCGAAATAGGGAGCCCGGTATCGGGGAGCGATTTGGGGAATGAGTCCCCGCTTTTCGTAAAGCGCCTGTTGCTCGAACGCGTCGAGGTCGATCGTTTTGTATTCGGTAATCGAGTGCAAATCCATATCCAACAAAGCGGCGGCCACCAGTTCGGTTGTCGCGAACCCCTGATTACTCAATGTGCTGGCGTGTATTTTCCGGATCAAGTGGTCCGGGATCGGATCTCCTGTCTGGTAATTGCGGGCATAGAAGCGCAGCACTTCGGGTTCGGTTGCCCAGTTCTCCATAATTTGCGAAGGAAGCTCTACAAAATCCCACTCGGCATAGGAGGTGCCGTTGTATTTCGTTTTGCTGAAAAGCTTGTGGAGTGCATGTCCGAATTCGTGGAACAGGGTTTTTGTCTCGTCTAAAGTCAACAGCGGGGATTGGCTTCCTGAAGGTGGCGTGAAATTGCAGACAACCGTAACGATCGGAAAGACGCGTGTACTGTCCGTCGCATAGAGGCCGTTGCGGAAGAGTCCACACCATGCACCGCCGCGTTTCTCCTTGCGCATGTACGGGTCAAGATTGAGGACACCCAATGGAGCGTCGTTGCGGTCGAGCACCTCATATACGAAACACTCCTTGTTGTAGGTCGGTACCGAAATCGGTCGGAACGAGAGTCCCCACAGCCGGTTGCAAAGCTGAAATACGCCGGTCTTCACATCTTCCAAGGCAAAGTAGGGCTGCAGCATCGATTCGTCAACCCTGTAGTCTCGGCGTCTCAGTTTCTCGGCGTAGTACCACCAGTCCCATGCATAGAGGGTCGAATCTCCGGTTTCGGTTTTCTTGATTGAGGTGATCTCGGCCAACTCTTCCTTGGCCAGCTCAAGGGCTGGAGTCCATAACGTATCGAGCAGCCCGTAGACCTTTTCGGTATTTTGTGCCATACGGTCATCCAGCACGAATGCGGCGTATGAGGGGTAGCCCAAAAGGTGGGCCTTTTCGGTGCGAAGCCGAAGAATGTCGTTGACAATCTGCCGGTTGTCGTGTTCGTTGCCGTTGCGTCCCCGATTGGTGTAGGCCGTGTACATCTTTTGGCGCAGGGTGTCGATCTCGCTGTGGGTCAGAAAGGGAATCAGGCAGGAGTTGTCGAGCGTGAAGACCCATTTGTTGTCCAACCCTAAATCATTGCCCCGTTTCATGGCCGAATTTTTTAGCTCGTCGGGCAGGCCGTTGAGGTGTTTGGCCGAATCGATCACCAATTTGAAGCTTTTCGTTTCGGCTTGCAGGTTATTCCCGAAACGGATGCTGAGAGACGAGAGCTCTTGGTTGATCTCTTGAAGTCTCTTTTTCTTCTGAGGATCGAGTCGGGCTCCGCTGCGAACGAATTTTTTGTGAATCCGTTCGGTCAGGCGCCGTTGTTCCGGGTTGGTGATGCGTTGCTCGCGGGTGGCATAGACGCTGTCGATGCGGGCAAACAGCCGTTCGTTCTGATAGATGCTGTCGTAGTGGGCTGTGACTTTTGGTGCGATCTCCAGCTCGATTTGTCTCAACTCGTCGTTGCCGTCGGTCGCTACTATTTGGCCAAATATTGAATAGGTACGATCGAGCAGTTCGCCGCTTCGGTCGAGTGCAGCGATTACGTTGTTGAAATCAGGGGCCTGTGAGTTGGAGACGATCGAGTCGATCTCGGCCGAATGGAGGGCAATGCAGCGTTCGATGGCCGGTTTGTAGTGTTCCGGACGGATCTTGTCAAACGGAGGGAACCCATAAGGGGTATCCCATTGTGTGAAAAACGGATTGGGGGGTGGGGTCTCCTTTTTGCACCCCGTGGTGGATATTGAGAAGATGAGCGCGCCGATGGCAACAAAAAAAAGCGTGACGAAGCGTGACATGTCGTTGTTAGTTCTTCTGGGTTTCGTATCTTTGCGTCGAAATTCGTTATCCCGCAAAAGTAACGATAATCCCGTTAAATGCAACGTTTGTCTTCATGCAATTATTTTATGCCCCGGATATAGATTTCAGCTCGGACAGTTATACGCTTTCCGAGGAGGAGTCGCGTCATTGTGTACGGGTACTCCGTCTGCGGGTAGGTGACAGTCTTTATGTTACCGATGGGAACGGGACGCTATGCCGTGCCGAGATTGCTGCGATTTCTCCGAAAAACTGTACCCTGTCGCTGCGGGAACGGACCGAAGCGTTCGAAAAGCGCAACTACCGGTTGTGTGTGGCCATCGCTCCGACGAAAAATACCGACCGGTTGGAGTGGTTTGTCGAGAAGGCTACGGAGATCGGGATTGACCGTATTGTTCCGTTGTTGACCGAACACGGCGAGCGTCGGGTACTAAAGACCGATCGGTTGATGCGGGTGGCGACCGGGGCAGTCAAGCAGTCGTTGAAGGCCTACCATCCGCAGATCGACGAGCTGACTCCGTTTAGACAGGTGGTTGAAGACCAGTCGTTCGAGGGTCAGAAATTTATCGCTTATTGTGGAGAGGAAGTCGAGCGTACGCCGTTAAAGGCGTGTGTGCAGCCCGGGGAGGATGTGTTGGTGCTGATCGGTCCCGAAGGCGATTTTTCTCCGGAGGAGGTGGCCATGGCGTGTCGTAACGGCTTTGTCCCGGTTTCGTTGGGCCGAAGCCGGTTGCGGACCGAAACGGCGGGAGTCGTGGCCGTGCATACGGTGGCGCTGCTCAACGATTTTTAAGGTATCAAGTTTGCAGGGGAGGGAGAGTATAAAGTGTTTTGAGGGCTAGGCATATGAAAAAATATAAACCGTTTCAGCTTTTTTGGTCATTTTTTAAAATAGGCGTCTTTACCTTCGGAGGCGGTTATGCCATGATTGCGCTGATCGAAAAGGAGGTTGTCGGACGGAGACAGTGGGTCGAGCAGCGGGAGTTTCTCGATCTGTTGACCCTCGCCCAAACCTCTCCGGGACCCTTGGCCCTGAATACCGCCGTGTTCGTCGGATACAAGGTGGACGGGTATCGGGGCGGCTTGAGTTCGGTGCTGGGAGTGGTCGTTCCTTCGTTTACGATCATTCTGACCATTGCGCTCTTCTTCTCGGCGTTTCGGCATAATCATGTGGTCGAGGCGGTTTTCATGGGAATGCGCCCTGCTGTCGTGGCCTTGGTGCTGGCTCCGATTTTCGGCTTGGCTAAAGGCCTGCGGGCTTGGCAACTCGTGTGTGCGGCCGTGGCGTTGGCCGTGACGTGGTACGTCGGATTCTCTCCGGTGTGGTTGATTGTTGTGGGAGCGATCGGCGGATTGTCCTATGCCTATTACGCTAAAAAGAAGAGTAAGGAATCATGATCTATTTGCAGCTTTTTCTCTCCTATTTGAAGATCGGCTTTTTCGGTTTCGGAGGCGGATATGCCATGCTGTCGTTGATTCAGCACGAGGTGGTGATCCGTCACAACTGGATATCGAACAGCGAATTGACCGATATTATTGCCGTGTCGCAAATGACCCCGGGGCCGATTTCGCTCAATAGTGCTACCTATATCGGATACGTCGTGACGGACAGCGTGTGGGGGTCGGTCGTGGCGACCATAGCGGTCTGTCTGCCCTCGATAACCTTGATGATTCTGATTACCCGGTTTTATCTGGCCCTGCACGATAACCGCTATATCAAAGGGGCGATGACCGGAATGCGCCCGATGATTCTGGCGATGATCGGACTGGCGGGTGCTGTGCTCTTTACGCGCGATACCTTTTCGGATTGGATCAGTTGGGTGATCTTCGGCGTGGTGTTTTTGGCTTCGCTGAAGCGGGTCGATCCGATTCTGCTGATTGCTCTTTCGGGAGTGGCCGGTTATCTGATATACGCCTGATCTGTGCTGCGGGGCAAAGTGTGAACAGCATTGTTGACAAACTGTCAATATCCTGTAAATAATTTGTCAATACCCAATTCGTTTTTTTACTTTGCAGGTGCTGCTTGTGCCGAAAACTATCGGCTCGCCTGTTTCTCGGCGCGCTCCTTGAGGATGTCGTCCATCTCCGTCAATGCCCACTCGACCAACGATTCAAGATGCGGAATCAAACGCTCTCCCCGTGGACTGAGCCGGTACTCTACTCTGGGCGGAATCTCGGCATAGGCCTTGCGCTCGATCATGCCGTCGTTTTCCAAAGACCGTAGGGTTACGGAGAGCATCCGGTGGGATATGTCATCGATGGTTTTCTGTATCTCTCCAAACCGCATCACCCCATTGGCATGCAGGGTGATCAATACCAACATCGACCACTTGTCTCCCAAACGGCACAACACGTCCCGGATCGGACAATCTCCCGAATGATGAAAATTTTTCATGTTCTATCTGTCTGGTTCTTACGGTTAGTTATCTCTTTGTAACTATCTAACAATTAGATTATTTCTTGGTTTTTTGGTGCAATTTGCACTATATTTGTAAACAAAAATAATAAAGTTATTCTTTGTAACTGATGTTTAACCGTAAAAAAAACGACTATGGCAGCAAAAATTGCAGTGTTGGCCGTAAATCCGGTCAACGGTTCGGGACTTTTCCAGTATCTGGAGACGTTTTATGAAAATGGTATCGATTATCGGGTCTATGCGGTAGCTCCGACACCGGAGATCAAAACCAATTCGGGAATCCGGTTGATCGTCGACGATGTCGTCGCCCGGCTGAAGGGGCATGAGGATGAATTCGACGGAGTGGTCTTCTCGTGTGGCGATGCGGTACCCGTATTTCAGGAACACAGTGCAGAACCCTATAACGTGGATATGTTGCAGGTTCTTAAGAATTTCGCACAGAAAGGGAAGATCATGATCGGACATTGTGCCGCCGCATTGATGTTCGAAAAAGTCGGTATCGCGCAAGGAAAGCGTTTGGCCGTACATCCGATGGCTAAACCGGCAATCGTTCACGGCATAGCGACGGACGAAGTGGCTGTGGTTGATGGAAATTTCTATACGGCTCAGCAGGAGCATGCGCTTCCGGAACTGTTGCCTCGCCTGATCGATCGGTTGAAAGCGTTGTAGACCGGAAGATTCCGCCGTGGAAATTGTGTGCGCTTGGCCCGAATACGGCGATGATCAGCTGGTTCTGGTTGACCGCACGCAGAACACGCAGAAAAAAGAAAAGAGGATCGCTCAGCAAGCGACCCTCTTTTGTCTATTTTGCCTCTATCGGAATAACGAATCAGGTGTTCATGGCTCCGCAGACGTTGATCACCTGTCCGCTCACATAAGAAGACAGATCCGAAGCGAGGAACAGAGCGACCTTGGCCACGTCATCCGGCGTACCGCCCCGACGCAGCGGAATCTGTTTGGCCCATTCGGCCTTGATCTCGTCCGAGAGCGCATTGGTCATATCCGTGATGATGAATCCCGGTGCGATGGCATTGGCCCGTACACCCCGCGGTCCCAACTCTTTGGCGATCGATTTGGCCAGTCCGATCAGTCCGGCTTTCGAAGCCGAATAGTTGCACTGTCCGGCGTTACCCGAAACTCCGACGACCGAAGCCATGTTGATAATGCTTCCGCCTTTTTGTTTCATCATGATCGGAGTTACGGCGTGTATGAAGTTGAACGCCGATTTGAGGTTCACGTTGATGACCATATCCCATTGCTGTTCGCTCATACGCATCATCAATCCGTCGCGGGTGATTCCGGCGTTGTTGACCAGCACGTCGATCCGTCCGAAATCCTTCATGATCTGGGCTACGACATTGGCCGTGTCTTCGAAGTCGGCAGCGTTCGAGGCGTAGCCTTTCGCCTTGACTCCCAAAGCCTGCAACTCTTTTTCCGTGTTCTGGAAGTTCTCATCGACTTTCAGATCGGTGAAAACGACGGAAGCGCCCTCTTGGGCAAATCGCATGGCGATAGCCTTGCCGATGCCTCTTGCGGCGCCGGTGACGATAGCGACTTTTCCTTCGAGTAATTTCATTTGTTATGATTTAAGTTACTGATAAATACGACTCCGTTTCGCACCGGAGTATCGCAAAGATACGAATTTATTCGAGATGGCGTATAAAACCTCGGGTTTTCTTGCTCTTTTTTACTACCTTTGGAGCGTCGTTCAGACGGTGAAACTTAAAACAACATAACTTATGGTGAAGGATACAAAACTATTCGCACTGCTGGAGGCTGAAAAGCAACGGCAGTTGCATGGAATCGAACTGATTGCTTCTGAAAACTTTGTGAGTGAACAAGTCATGCAGGCGATGGGGTCTGTGTTGACCAACAAATATGCCGAAGGTTATCCCGGAGCCCGCTATTACGGAGGTTGCGAGGTTGTCGATCAGGTCGAGCAACTGGCCATCGATCGTCTCTGTCAGCTCTACGGTGCGGAGTATGCCAACGTTCAGCCCCACTCGGGTGCACAGGCCAATATGGCTGTGTTTCTTACGGTGTTGAAACCGGGCGATACCTTTATGGGTCTCGACTTGGCTCACGGCGGACACTTGTCTCATGGATCTCCTGTCAATACGTCGGGTATCCTTTACAAGGCTGTAGGTTACAAGCTGAATGAAGAGACCGGTCGGATCGATTACGATGAAATGGAGCGTTTGGCCCTCGAGTGCAAGCCCAAACTGATCGTGGGTGGAGCTTCTGCGTACAGCCGCGAATGGGATTACGCCCGCATGCGGGCGATTGCCGATAAGGTAGGTGCACTGCTGATGATCGATATGGCCCACACGGCAGGTCTGATTGCTGCCGGACTGTTGGATAATCCGGTCAAATATGCACACATCGTTACCTCTACGACGCACAAGACGCTTCGTGGTCCGCGTGGAGGTGTGATCCTGATGGGTAAGGATTTTGAGAATCCGTGGGGAATCAAGACGCCGAAAGGGGAAGTGAAGAAGATGTCGGCCATGATCAATTCAGCGGTATTCCCGGGTATTCAAGGAGGTCCGCTGGAGCATGTGATTGCCGCCAAGGCCGTAGCTTTCGGTGAAGCGCTCGATCCGTCGTATAAGGTTTATCAGACGCAGGTGCAGAAGAATGCGCAGGCGATGGCTGCCGCATTCCTCAAACGGGGATACAAGGTGGTTTCGGGTGGAACCGACAACCACTTGATGCTGATCGATCTGCGGACAAAATTCCCGGAACTGACCGGTAAACAGGCCGAGAAGGTGTTGGTTCGTGCCGATATTACGACCAATAAGAATATGGTGCCCTTCGACAGCCGTTCTCCGTTCCAAACCTCAGGTATTCGGGTCGGAACTCCGGCCATTACCACCCGGGGATTGAAGGAGGAGCAAATGGAGCTGATCGTCGACATGATCGACCGGGTTCTCTCCGACATCGAAAACGAAGCGAATATCGCAGCAGTCCGCAAGGAGGTTAACGAGCTGATGGCACAATACCCCTTGTTCGCTTGGTAGGATAACATCAATCAGTCTTATATTGTGAAGATCGAGTCACCTATATGGTGGCTCGATCCTTTTTTGTATGGATCTTGCAGTGCAGAAATGGTGTCGTGAGAGCGTCGGGTTTATGCAATGGACTATGAATGGGTATGGGTGTATGGGATGGTTATAACTTTTAGTTATGATACATAACGATTTGTGTCTGGTGGGGATGACGAAAAAGCGCTTCATTTGCGGAGTCAAAAACAGTTAAACGTATATCGGTTATGATGAAATTGAGTGAACAGAGAGGAAACATGTTGCACGGCGTGCTGTTGATCGCCCTGTTTTCGTGTGCTGCGTTTTATATCAGCGAATTTCCGGTGATGAAGCATCTGTCGTTCAGTCCGTTGATCATAGGAATCGTATTGGGTATGCTCTATGCCAACAGCCTGCGCAACCGCCTGCCCGCTACGTGGGTGCCCGGAATTCTGTTCTGCTCGAAAAAAATATTGCGGTTGGGTATTATCCTTTATGGATTCCGACTTACGTTTCAGGATGTCGTGGCGGTTGGGCTTCCGGCCATATTGATCGACGCGATTATTGTAACGACTACGATTTTGTTAGGCATACAGCTTGGAAAGTGGTTGAAGATGGATCGGGGCATCGCCCTGTTGACTTCGATCGGAAGCGGAATCTGCGGTGCTGCGGCAATTCTCGGTGCGGAGTCGACCATCCACAGCAAACCCTACAAAACGGCGGTTGCCGTATCGACGGTCGTTATTTTCGGTACGTTGTCGATGTTTCTCTATCCGATCCTTTACCGGAACGGGGTGTTGTCGCTCTCGTCCGATCAGATGGGGCTTTACATCGGGTCGACGCTTCATGAAGTAGCCCACGTGGTCGGTGCCGGAAATGCCCTCGGCGAAGACGTATCGGGGTCGGCGATCATCGTGAAGATGATTCGGGTCATGATGTTGGTCCCGGTGCTGTTGATCGTCGGGTATTCTGTATCGGCGGTTCGGGCGGCCAATAGAAAACGTACCGGCCGTAAACCGATCGCTGCCGGAGCAAAAGGGCGTTTGGCGATTCCTTGGTTCGCTTTAGGTTTCCTTGCGGTTATTGCCTTCAATTCCTTTGATCTGTTGCCACACTCTTTGGTCAACTTCATCAATGCACTCGACACCTTTCTGTTGACGATGGCCATGACGGCTCTTGGAGCGGAGACCAGTATCGAAAAATTCCGTAAGGCGGGAGCACGTCCCTTTGTCTTGGCGCTGCTGCTCTACGTGTGGCTGCTGGGCGGAGGCTACCTGTTGGTAAAATATTTAGTTCCGGTGTTGATATAAATTAGTTAGCATTACCGATTTTCGGTTCGAAAAACAACGGCTTTCTCATGGTTGGGAAGTGGTATATTTAGGTTGATTAGGGTTATGTTAATGGGGAAGCGGGGCGCAATCGTTTGTCGATTGCACCCCGCTTCGGTTTCATAATGTTCGGATGGTTTAACGATGTGTCCGAACAACCAGATCGTATGAATCGCGGATCCACTCCCGGATCAGTTGTGCGGGAAGGTCTCCATCGAGACGGACGGTATTCCAGTGTCGCTTGTTCATGTGCCAACCCGGAGTGACCTCTTCGTAGCGTTCCCGCAGTTCGATAGCCCGATCGGGATCACACTTGATATTGATCCACCGTCCCTCTTTCATGTCGGTCAACAGAAACATTTTTCCTCGAACCTTGTAGACGAGGGTCGTTTCGTCGAACGGCGTCGTCTCTTCCGCTCCCGGAAACGAGAGACAATATGCTCGAATATCGAGGATGTCCATTTCGGTTGCTCTTGTTGCTCTCCCGGTCTTCCCCGGTGAGGAATTCGGTTGCTCTTTTGGTCCGGGAAGTGAGCGTTTTTATTAATTAAGCAAAAGAGGGTGGGAACCAATGTGCCGCGATCTCATACTCGATGTTTCGATCTATTTGGTTACACTATATTCACCTGCCGTGTACTCCTTGGCTTCGGTTTCACCCGGGAGGGTAACGGAAGCTGTGCAACCTTCCGGAATGGTGAAGTTCCAGATCCATTTGTCACCCTCGTATTTCCAAGAGCTCTTGATGCATCCGGCAGCCGAATTGTAGACTGCATCGACCGAACCGAGTCTCTTGTCCGGAATCGGTTTCATGATGATGTGTTTGAAGCCCGGATTTGCCGGATCTGAGGCGATACCTGCAACACTTTCCCAGATCCACTCACAAACGACTCCATAGGCATAGTGGTTGAAACTGTTCATGCCTCTCGGACCCATACCGCTTTCGATCATGTAGCTGTTCCATCTCTCCCAGATCGTGGTGGCACCGTTGTCGATGGAGTAGAGCCAGCTGGGGTTCTTTCTCTGAAGCAGCAATTCCCATGCGATGTCCGACATGCCGTTTTCCGTCAAGGTCGGCATAAGGATCGAGGTGCCGAGGAAACCGGTTTGCAGACAGTTGTCGTGCTCTGCAAAGTTTTGTCTCAGACGAGCGATCATATCTTCTTTTGCTTTGCCGTCCAATATTCCGTTCTTCAGGGCAAACAGTGCAGGAGTCTGCATCGTGTTCAGAATCTCGGTCTTGAACATGCCTTCCGGAGTAAAGAATTTCTCCTTGATATATGCTTTGGCGTCAGCAACCATCTGCTCATACCGCGATGCATCTCTTCCGGTCGCTGCGGCCATATCCCGCATCATGCCTGCGTCGATCATCCAGTACGAAGCACTCAGATAGTTCCAGTAGTCTACGGCTTCGGGCAGAGGACCGTCTTTACCGAACGCTCCGCCACCGCAACTTTCGAGCGGCTCATAGCTCAACCAGTCAGCCCACTGGTAGTTGAGGTTTTCGTTGATCAACGTGTTGTGATCGTATTTCGTATCGTTGATGTGGTTCATGAACTTGTCCATCGATTCCCAGCATTGGTCGATGATCTCGGTGTCGCCGAACTGTTTCCAAATCGTCCACGGAACGATGATTCCGGCGTCGGCCCATCCTAAACGCATCATGTCGTTGCCATATTGGCTAAGCGGAGCAACGCCCGGGAAACCACCCGTTTCGCTCTGGGTATCCATCATGTCACGCATCCATTTGTGGAAGAACGATGCGGTGTTGGCAAAGAACGAGCCCGTCTCGGTGAAGACCTGCGTATCGGCAGTCCAGCCCAATCTCTCGTTACGTTGCGGACAGTCGGTCGGTACGGACAGATAGTTCGAACGTTGTCCCCACAAGGTGTTGGAGATCAATTTGTTTACCATGTCGTTACCCGTGGTGATGGTGCCGCATTCCATCTCTTTCGAGATCGAAGTGACGGGGACCGACTCGATCTTCTTGATGGTCACTTCGTCGGAAGCCGTGATCGAAACAAAACGGTAACCAAAGAAGGTAGCTCTCGGCAGATAGGTAGCATCGTCGGTCGAATTGGCGAAGGTGTATTTCAGCTTCATGCCGGTGTCGGGGATTCTGAGGTTCAAGCGGTGAACACTTCCTTCCGGACCATCCATGCCACGGCTCTTGGCTCCGTTTCCGTCGTTGAGAAGTTCTGAGGTGATGCACTCCAGAACCGTTCCTTCAGCTGCGTTGAACACGAACGAGGGAACTGCTGCACAGTTCTGTCCAAAGTCTATAACCAGATGCTCTCCGGGTTTAATGGTCATCGGTTCTCCGGCTTTGTACTCCTGTTTAACGATTATTTTTCCGAACTCCTCGTCGGATTCACCCGTAACGCCTTCCCATGTGTAAGCCTTTACCGGAGCAAGGGCCAAATCATGACGGAAATACACCTCGGCGCCCTTTGACGGAACCAATTCTCCGTTGAATTCGGTGTTTACTTCCGGGGTCGACAGTTTGTCCGGAGTTTCATAGCCGGGTTGAATTCGGGCATCGTACTCCTCACCGTCGAAGATGGCGGCATGGGTTACCGGACCGGCGATTCCTGCCTTCCAGTTTGTCGTATCGGTGCCGAAGATCTGTTTGCTTCCGTCCGCATAGGTCAGTTCAAGCACACCGCGGAATGCACATTTCTTGCCGATCATTCCATCGTGTCCGGCAGGGGTGACGATTTTGTCGGCCCACCATCCCGGAGTGACCTGTGCCGACAGTACGTTCTCTGCATCGGCACCGGTGTTGAAGGCGTCGGTTATGTCGTAGGTGAAAGACAATTTGGTCTTGTCGTGATGGGTGAAACCGGGTTTCAGTATCTCATTCCCGATCAGCTGACCGTTGACATATATGTCATAAACTCCGAGGGCGGAGGTCATCCACCGTGCGCTCGTTACCTTTTGAGGGTTCTTGATGGTCGTGACAAACCAGTTGGCTCCGTCGGCAGCTCTCGTCCCGTCAACTACGGTACCGGTCACCACGGGGGCATTTACGACAGAGATCCATGTCGACGATTCCCACGTCTGGTTGTCAAGGGCTTCAGTCCGATAAATTCCCTTCCCCTCCTGTTTCGTACAACCGGAAAGAGCAAGGAGTGTCATTCCTGCAGCCATTAGATTAGGAACAACTCTTTTAGATAGTCTTAATTTCATATTTCACAATAGTTTAGTGGTTGATACAACAAATATAGTGATAAATTGGAGATTTTCAGTCGAGTGTGTTTTAATCAGACGGAAATATGAGAAGAAAAATTTAGTAATTGTCCTGAAAGGCTCTCGGAGAAAGGGCGCGGTCTCTTGTAAAAGGATCCCGTCTTTGTATGATTTTTGCACCCATAGTATCCAGTCGGTCGTTAACCGGCAAAATAAGGAAAACAGTCTTTTAATTAATAATTTTAATTTAAACGATCATGAGAAAAATTATCTTTATTCTGGCAGCCATGGCGGTGGTCGCATCCTGCAGCCAGAGCCGCAAGTGGACTGACAAGGAGCGAGAAGAGGTTCGTGAACTCGTTCGTAACCATCGCGATCGGGTGGCCATCCGTCACATGGAGGAGTCGAACTATCAGAATCTCGAGCAGTGTGTACTGACCACGATCGAGGAGACCTATCCCGATTACAATCAGTACAACAAGTTGACCGGAAAAACCGATACGTTGAATGCCGTGATTCTTTCGTGTCTGGATTATACGATTGGTCCGAACTTCGAAAATCTGCCGCTTTTGTTCCCTGTGGGACAGTTGCAGCAAGCCGGAGTTTTGCCCGACAGCGTGACCGATGCGCAGGCGGCAGCCTTTTACGGATGTCTGGCCGGTAAGATCAAGACGATTTACGGAACGCCCGGAAATTTCACCAGTGCGTTGTTCAACGATATGGATGTGCCGATGGAGCTTTCCGGCGCCATGCAGGCGTGTGTTACGTCGGTAATGGGTGGAGATTCTACGGCAGTTGCTAAACCCAATCCGGCAATGAAGAAAAAATGAAATTGACCTGAATATTTCGAGGTTTTTAATGAAAGTAAAAAGGGTGTGCAAACCGCACGCCCTTTTGTTTTTACAAGAATAGAAAAAATCAGTATCTGGAGAATACAGAATCTTATCCTATTACGGTGACGTTGACAGCCTGTTCGCCTTTCTTGCCTTCGCCGATCTCGAATTCGACGTGCTGTCCCTCTTCCAGACCACGAAAACCCTCTTTGTTGATACCCGTGTAGTGTACAAAGATGTCGTTGCCTGCTTCGGTTGTGATAAAGCCATAACCTTTGGCCGAATCAAACCATTTTACTGTTCCTTTCATAAAAAATAAATTAAAGATAAATCCTTACAAAGGAAAGAAAAAAGATCGGATATACAAGCCTCTCGCCGCGATTTTTAGGCCAAAAACGAAAAAAAAGCATTATTTCGGCGTTTTTCTTGTGAGATGTTTCGCTTGAGGAGAAGTTCTTGAACCGAAGTGAAGTGAAGTAAAATTCGTTGCTTTTTGAACAAATGTTCATTATATTTGCAACCGTATCGAAATAGAAACAGTTTTGGGCCGGGAGAGAATATCCAGAAAAATGACTTGTGCTCCTGCCGTATCGGGTTTTAAACCCTACGGGGGCGTGGAGACAGGGGAGAAACGCGAGGTCGTCTTTTTGTTGTGCGAGGAGTATGAATCGATCCGTTTGTGCGATTACGAACGTTTGACACAGCAGGAGGCGGCTGCCGAGATGGGTGTATCGCGTCCTACCTTGACCCGAATCTACCGGTCGGCTCGAGAGAAGGTGGCGCAGGCCTTTGTCGAGGGGCGTCAGCTGGTGATCGAGGGTGGAAAGGTCTATTATGCGAGCGGATGGTTCGTTTGTGGGGAGTGTGGCTCGCTGTTTAACGATCCGAATGGACTCAATGGTACGGACGGGTGTCCGTTGTGTGGCAGTCGGGCTGTGGAGCGAGTCACCGACAGCACGAAAACGAAAAAGCAGGATAAAGCATGATTGTAGCGATTAGCAGTACGGGAGATGCGCTGAATGCACCGGTTGATATTCGGTTTGGACGTTGTTTCTGTTTTGTGCTCTATGATACGGAATCGGGGGTGCGTACGTTCGAACCGAATCCGTATCGGACTACCGGAGAGGATGCAGCGCTCAAGGCCGCTCAGATGCTCCTCAACCGTGGGGTGAGAAGGGTCTTTGCCGGGCAATTCGGTACACGGGTCGAGGAGTTTTTTCTGAAAAGGGGAGTCCAGATGGTGGCGTTGACCCGACCCTTTGTCGTGGCGGAAATTTTGACCATGATCGCAAAACGTCGTGAGGCGTCTGTGCATGACGGTGATCGCGGCATGCGGGAAGAGAAGCAGAGTATGTTTAAAGAATCTGAAATATTGTAAGAAGATGAAAATTGCAGTTCCTACGCGGGATGGCGCTGTCGACAGTCATTTTGGTCATTGCGCCTATTTTACGGTATTTACCGTGAACGATCAGAAACAGATTACCGGACGTGAAACGCTGCCGGCACCGCAAGGTTGCGGGTGCAAGTCAGGAGTAGCCACCGTACTCCACGACATGGGAGTAGAGGTCATGTTGGCCGGAAACATGGGAGACGGAGCCGTCAACGTATTGGCTCGTAATGGCATTGTAGCCATACGGGGCTGTGTCGGGGAGGTTGAACGGCTTGTCGAAGCCTATTTGGCCGGACGGATCACCGATTCGGGACAGGGATGTGCCGCCCACCATGAGGGTGAGGCTTGCCATCATCACCACACCTTGTAGTCTTGTCGCCTCTTCGCGCACTGCGTTCGAAGCTTTTCGGAGACAATCTGTCGGATCGTTTTTACGGTTTGTCGGATCGTCTCCGTTTGATTAATCTTTGGATGAAGGGGTGTTTCCGGATGGCTTCTTCTTGAAGTCTCGCAGTTTCCGGTTCAGATCGGCAAGCAGGGCCCGTGACGTTTTAAGCGGAGCGATGAAACGGCTCCGTTCCGAGGGATCCAATGTCTCTAACTCCTTGAGTATGTCGATAGAGGTGCGGTAACATGTTTTTGCCTCGCTGAAGCGGCCTTGTGTCTCGAGCAGTTGTCCGAGGCTGCGGTAGCATTGAGCCGTGCCCGGACGGTACCGCCCCTTATCTTCCTCGTCGAACTGTGCGCGTGTTTTCAGTGAGTTCCTATACATCTGCTCCGCAGCCTCCCGGTTATCCATATAGGCGTATAGATTGCCCAGTTCCCATTGGATGATCGCCATATTCTCGCTGTAAATCCACCAATATTTTTGCGCCAACGGTTCGTAGATCTTTAGCAGCCGGAGAAGTGTCTTCTCGATCTGCTCCGTACGGTCGGTTAGCCGATAGAGGATAACGAGTTGGCGCAGGGTTTCGATCCTGTCGAACAGAGCCTGTCGGATGCGGCCGGTGTAGCGGTCGTAGTACTCCGCCGAGCGGGTCAGAAAGGTTTCGGCACGCTCGAGATCGTTACACTCTTGCCAATAAAGCATCCCCAGTTCATACGCTGTTTTGCCCAACTTGGGCAGGTAGGTGTTCGGTCGGTTCGGGAGCACTTCGGTCAGGTGGGCAAGTTCGGACTCGAGTCGTGCGATTTGTCGTGAAAGGAGTTCATCCATGGCAGTTTATCGTTTTCCTGTTTTTACGCATTCGGGATTCATGTGCTAAATTTAGCGATAAATCGGGTGAATCCCAAACGGATCGGGGTGTGACCGGTTGAGTCGAATTCTTGCATTTCGATTGGCATTTCTTCCGAAATATTGTGAACTTTGCATGCGTATGAAAAAATATTATAGGATAAATTTATGAATAAAGGAGAATTATCGAGACGTTATTTGTTGTTTTTGTGTGCTGTTTTTATCAATGCATTCAGTATTGCTCTGATTACTAAGGCTATGCTTGGAACCTCACCGATTTCGAGCGTCCCCTTCGTTCTGAGCCTTTTTACACCATGGTCGATGGGCCTGCATACTATTTTCTTTAACTTCCTGTTTATCATCTTGGAAATGCTGATGATGAAACGGAACGAAATTCGTGAAAAAAAATATGAATTGCTGCTGCAGGTTCCCATTACGATCTGTTTCGGATTGTTTATCGACCTCTCGATGTATGCACTCGGTTGGGTGCATCCCGAACATTATGTGGTACAGGTATTGACCCTGTTGCTGGGTTGTTTTATTTTGGGGTTAGGTATTAGCTTCGAGGTGAAGGCGGATGTGGCCATGGTCACGGGAGAGTATCTCGTACAGGTCATGTCGCGGTTTTTCCATCGTGAGTTCGGACTGGTGAAGGTGTGCTTCGACGTTACGTTGGTGATCATGGCCTGCATCTTGTCCCTGTTGTTTTTGCCCGGTCTGGAGGGCGTTCGTGAAGGAACGGTCGTAGCGGCTCTTTCGGTCGGTCCGGTCGTACACTTTTTGAGACCCTACATGCGCGTCTTCGACAAGTGGTTGCAGGGGAAACCCCGTCCCGAAGATTTTCAACCAAAGGTCGAAGAGAAGTATCCGCTCGTTATTACGATTGCCCGGGAGTACGGCAGCGGCGGACGGCAGTTGGGGCGGATGTTGGCCAAAGAGTTGGGTATAAAATTCTATGACAAGGAGCTCATTACGTTGGTCGCACAGGAGAGCCACCTGCCGGAGTCCTTCGTTTCGCAGCACGAACAGTCCGTGTCGTCGAACTACCTGTTGCGGCTGATCATGCAGGACTATGAGGCCCCGATCGAACGGAGTTTGTCTTCGGCCGATGCCCTGTTCGTTTCGCAGAGCAAGGTGATCCGTAAGATCGCAAAAGAGGGGTCGTGCGTGATTATCGGACGATGTGCCGATTTTATCCTGAAAGATTGGCCCGAGCAATCGATTGTCCGGATCTTCTGCTATTCCGATATCGAGAGTGCCTACCGCCGGTGTGTCGATGAATATCATTTGGACGCAGCGACGGCCAAAGCGGAAATAATACGAATCAATCGGACCCGGATGAACCACTATCAGCACTATACGGGCCGTCGTTGGGACGATCCGCAGAATTATCACCTGATGGTGCATACCGGTGAACATGGGGTGAAGTTGACAACGGCCTGCGCATTGATCGCTCAACTGTATCGGGAAAAAGCGTAAATTTCAGTTTCTCTACAAAATGTGGAGGTAGATTTGTAGAATGAAAATTTTAATTGTCGAGGATGAACCGTCGTTGCGGGAGATGATGCAGCGTGTGCTGACCGAAGAACACTATGTGGTGGAGACGGCAGCCACCTATTTCGAAGCCGACGATAAGATCTCGGGGTACAGCTACGATTGTATCCTGCTCGATATTATGCTGCCGGATGGAAACGGATTGCGTCTGCTGGAGCGCCTCAAGGAGTTACACAAGCGAGAGACGGTCATTGTGATCTCAGCCCGCGACTCGTTGGACGACAAGGTGGCCGGATTGGAGCTCGGGGCGGATGATTATCTGCCCAAACCGTTCCACATGGCCGAGCTCAAGGCCCGGATCCGAAGCGTCCTGCGACGGGGTATGGGTACGGGAAGCTGGAACCTGACGCTGGGTAACGTCGAACTCGATCCGGACAGTCGGCGGGTAACGGTCGGTGGTGCCGATCTTCCACTGTTGAAAAAGGAGTTCGATATCTTGCTCTACTTTATGCAACGTCCCGATCATCTGGTCGATAAAGCGGTTTTGGCCGAAGCGGTCTGGGGGGATCATGCCGATCAGGCGGATAATTTTCAGTTCGTCTACGCCCAGATGAAGAATCTGCGGCGAAAACTGGTCGATGCCGGAGCGACGATCGGAATAAAGGCCGTCTATGGCTTTGGTTATAAACTCGTATCCTCTGAATCCGAATAAAATTCGTTAGCCGATGAAGCTGATCTACCGTCTGGCCATACGTTTGTCCCTTGTTCTGGTACCACTGATCGCACTGTGGGGTGTACTGTTCTATTTTATGCTGGAAGAGGAGATCAACGACGAAACGGACGATGCGCTGGAGGAGTATTCTGATTGGATCATTGTCCGTTTTTTGGCAGGACAGGAACTTCCACCCCAGAATATGGGATCGAACAACGGTTATACGATCCGACCGGTCGATGAAGCGTATGCCAAGGGACAAAAACGTATCCATTATTATGATGCGGAGTTCTATATGGAGGAGCAAGACGATGAAGTACCGGCTCGAATCCTTTCTACAATTTTTCAAAACGAATCGGGCGACTACTACGAGCTAAAGGTTGCAACCCCGACATTCGAAAAAGACGACCTGTTCCAAGCAATCATGGGTTGGACCGTTGTGTTGTACGTGTTGCTGATGGTTACGGTCGTGGGGCTTACGGTTTGGGTCTTCCATCGCAACATGCGTCCGCTGTACAGCTTGCTGCATTGGCTCGACGGGTATGTGCCGGGACGGGCTCATGCACCCGTACCGAACGATACACGCATTACGGAGTTTCGTCGGCTGAACGAAGCTGCCCAGCAGGCGGCGGATCGAGCCGATGATTTGTTCGAGCGGCAGAAACAGTTTATCGGAAACGCTTCCCACGAATTGCAGACTCCGCTGGCCGTTTTGGGAAACCGGATCGAGTGGCTGTTGGATAGTCAAGGATTCACCGAGGAGCAGATGCGGGAGTTGTTCAAGATGCAACGGACGTTGCGGCAGGCAGTCCGGCTCAACAAGACCCTGTTGTTGCTTACGCGTATCGAAAATCGACAGTTCCCCGAATGTGTCGATGTGGATCTCGTTCCGATGATCCGAGAACAGGCTCTCCTGTACGATGAGGTTTATGCCGACTCGGAGGCTGTGGCACGGGTCGAAACGCCCGATACGTTTATTGTCCGGATGAACGAATCGTTGGCTTCGACGCTTGTGTCGAATCTGTTGCGGAACGCTTATCTGCATCGCGAAGGGGGAGAGGTGCGCATTGTGTTGCAGGGAAGGAGCCTGACGGTGTCAAACGACGGAACCGGACCGCTCGATGCCGACCATATTTTCGACCGTTTTTATCAAGGAAATAAACGCGAAGGGTCGACCGGATTGGGGCTGGCCTTGGTTCAAGCGGTTTGTCGTTATTATGGACTCGCGGTTCACTATCGGTTCGAGCAGGGCCGTCACATCTTCACGGTAGAGTGGCCTTAGAACGAAAAAATGAAAAAAAATACGAAAAACAGGAAAATTTCAAATTCATTTCAAAATTGAGTCTGAATTTTGTACCAGAAAAAGAAACTTGTTTAATTCTTAAATTTGAAATGTTATGAAAAAGTTTGCAGTTTTAACCGTTGCTTTGTTGTTCGTATTTGCATTGACCGGCCGTGCCGACAACGATCGTCCGATCACCGTAGACCAATTGCCACAAAAGGCACAGCAATTTATTAATCAATATTTCCCCAAAGCCAAAGTGGCCTATGCAAAAGAGGAGCGGGAGTTTCTCGATACTCGTTACGAAGTGGTTTTCGCCAATAGTGTGAAGATCGAGTTTTTGAAGGATGGCGAGTGGAAAGAGGTCGATTGCAAGTACTCAGCCGTACCGGCAGCGATCGTGCCGAGTGCAATAGCAAAATACGTAGAGGGAAATTATGAAAACGTACAGATAGTGAAGATCGATCGCAGCAAACGGGAGTACGATGTGGATCTTTCGAATAAGTTGGAATTGACGTTCGATTCACGGTTCAATCTGATCGATATCGACGATTAAATTTTCAACTCAACCGAATAGAGGAAGATTAGCCCTTTCGATGAGATGGGTAACAAGCATGATCCTTGTTACCCATCTTTTTTATGAGTCCTACCGATAGGGTAACGGATGGTCCCTTCCTTTAAGGATTTCTGACATCTTTTACGGCCCGGATATAACCTCTGTCGTCATTAACGTTATTGACAACACCTATTGATTTATTCTGTGCATTCATACGGAAAGTGGACCGGTTATAACTGAAATCTCCCTGACCTCTACGGGAAAATTCGGTTTTGCACATGTACATAGCTTTGCTCCACCCTCCATCATAACCCTTGTATGATTGCCATGCATCGTCCGGCAGAATATTCATCATGATAAGTAATTCTCTCTGATTCGGCATTCTGTAACCGATGGGTAGCCTTCCTTCATTTTCATATTGCATGCATTGATACCACGTATAGGATCCACTGTTATTCGGAGAAGGCCAGTCACCGCTTGCTCCTTGTACTTGAAAAAAGGAATAGGGCAGGTTGTTGATGCTTAAATCATCGTGTTCCGGTAAAAAACCCGTTTCGAAATTTTCGCGACGAGAGTTCGGCGTCAGTCTTGATGCGTCAATAAGGAATTCTCCGTCTGCGGTTTCTGAATATGAGAAGAGAGGTTGGGGCTCTGCATCAGGTGTTTCGAGCGAAATTCCCAGATTTCGTACACATCGGTATGCATACAGAGAACCGTTACTATTTTGAGAGGCATTGTAACTGCCTAACGACGCACCTTCTTCGGCCCACAGTACCTCTGGATTTCCGTTGTTATATGTGCTTGTCGTATAGTGCCAGTAGAGACGATTAGCTCCCGGTCGGTCGGCTGCATTTTCGGGATAGAGCCATGCTTCCTGATCGATGGAGTATTGTCCGATATAGATGTCGACCAACTGATTGACGGAGGCGAGATACCAGCGAATCTCACTGGATTGTACGATATTGTCGCCGTTGAGGTCTCTGTTTCGCATCAAGCAGGCGTATAGGGCATTGTTGTAGGTTGGATCCAACTCATAATGGGCCGATGTGTTTAGTACGTCGGTCCAATGCAATACATTGGTGTAATTTGGCCCTAAAATACAACGTAGTGTATTGCGACGTCCATTGCTGCGACTGTTACCATATTGGATGGCTCTTCCTCCCGTTTGTAAACGCCCCGTCTCCATAACCGATTCCAACCCCCATAGTCCTTGATAATTGTCATTCGGATCAGGATCATTTACAAGGTCTTCATGGTTCGTGTCGTAAACTGTACGCAAACTCTTTTGCTTAAAGGTGAGGACGGAATTTATGACACACGACTCTCCGTCGGGACTATATTTGGACTCTCCAGGAACAATAAAGAGATAGAGCATCCTGTCCGGTTGGTTTACACTCATTTTCCATAGACTGAGGTCGTTGGCATAGGTAATCGGATTGCGGAAATAGACATATTCGTCTATAAATACAGTAACAGTCAGTGTTCTTCCGGTTTCTGTCGACTCGTTTTTTAGATTATTGACATAATCGACGAATTGTTGCACATCAAGTAAACGGGCCTCGCGCCAATTGGCCCCATTATTATTGGAGTAATTCCCTTCACTGCCGGGCTCGGCATTGTTGGTGGCGGATGTGGGAAGCTTCGGGTCGTTGTAATTCTGATCTCCGGGATACTTGACATATTGATTATCTGCGACCCCATATTCTCTATTCACGGCAAATTTGACCCATTTGTAGTCCTCCATTCCTTCGAAATTGTAGGAACCTAATTCGTAAATTCCTCCTCCGAAAGGAGTGCGTATTCCCCATGTAACCCCACCGATTGTCCGGGGTATGTTATCTAAAGATAGGGTTATCAGACGCCTGTCGTAATGAGCGTCAAATTCATAAATACCTTCTGTACTGTATATGACATCACCTTCGGCTCCGGGACGTACTTCGCCCGGACCTCCCGTCTCATCGGTCACCTCCACAATAATGTCGTTTACGCCTCGCACGGTAACGGTATAGGTATAATAACAGTTGCGATCGGTCTCATAATCGTTGGGATCACCACTTGCATAACCCAAATGAATGAGATACCGGACATCGGTTTCCACATAATAATGGACTCCGTTTAGACCTTCATAATCGTAAGAGAGTGTTCCGGTCATCTCCACATAGGTCGAATAATCGTTCGCATAGATAAAATCGTCGTTCGTTTCGTATTGTCCCGGCTTACTCGGATTGAGTTCCGGGAGAGGAATCTTATTTTGTTTATCTCTCAAGGCATACGCCTCCTCCTTCGTAAGGTTGGCGTTATTGATTATCTGTTTCGGCCTTTTTTTGTTCTCAGGCATGTAGAATATGAAGGATCCTCCTTTGTATAACGCGCTCAGATCATCCCTTGTTATCTCTTCGAAGTTGGTGGTTGGACTGTCAAAATATTCTGCATCAGCTCCATCGGCATCGTTGCCGGCATCGTCTTTCATCACTAATGCTTGAACAGGAACCTGATGTACTTGCCAATCCTTAGGGCGAAATGAAAAATTCTGCCAGTTGGTATCGCCTGCTTCTGTTTGTACAATGAATTTGACCTTTGCGTCGGTTCGTTCAAATATCAAGGTACAGTCCAATGTTGCAATACTGTTTTCCGATCCGGGTATCTGTATCCACTCTTCTCCGTTGGTGTCTGTTGCAAAACCTGTCATGACGAAGGTTGAACCGCGCTGTACACTTCGTTCGTTCAATCTCATTTGCAGAGCGCACAATTCGTCATAGGTTGTAATTTGTTCCAGTACATCCGGTGTAATATCATAAGCTGTTGTAACATTTCCCTCGTTCAAATTGGCTATACCCACAATGCGTGCCTCATTTCGTGATTCTGCATTGATTGCAAGGGTTCCCGAACTATAATTCGAGGTATCTGGAGTCATACCGTTGCCGATGGTGCAAAATTTTTCAGCAATTTTATTTCCGGCCCTGTCGAAGATGAACAGGTAGACATTATTGATCCGTTGTTCTAAATCTGCGCTTTGTTCTGCACGGGTGATGATCTTATTGTTTTGTGCCTTAAATGGAACCGTCACCTTGACAGGGATTCCCTCGGTGCCATGCTCTTCTAATAAAAAAGGCTCGTCGAGTCGCTCACAGGCCGTAAAAGCGAAGAGTAAGACTGTCCCAAATATGATTTGTTTTATGCTCATGATCCAATTAATTAAATGGAGGAATAGTCACATCTTTTTTATCCCAATCTTCAGTTATAGAGTATTTTATCTCGATATTGGCGTTTGCTCCTAATGTAGCGTCGATATTGACCTGAGTATTGCGACTTATCCAGCTCATTTCTGAGCCACCGTCCATGAACGGTTGTAGATCGTATGTCTCTAAGGTTGTGGTAAATCCTATTCTGTAAGGACTCGATCCGACTCCTATACGTGCATGACTGGGGTAGATGTAGAGCAATAATTCTTGGAAGCTGTTTGCTGCGATCGTTATATTGAGATCTCTGTAAATAATGGCCTCATACGTGATATCCTGAGGAACGTCCAGATGCTCTTCCCAGAAGAGATAGAATCGATCTCCCATAAACTTATCGAACATCATCTCTTTTATCGTTATCGTTTCGGAGAGACTGTTATTCATTGTGATACGCAATTTTGATACGCAGCGTTGCAGATCTATCGGAATTTCTTGAGGTGTGCCGTTAGGTTCGTTTATAAGTACATTACGGTCGGACCAACTCATGGGCAGTCCAATGCGCCAATCCGCATTGCTCCCTCGTTTGGGAAAATAGGTCCGATCCGGGTCTACAATCAGCAGTTTGTCATCGGTGTTGTTGATGTCTTGAAGAAATGTCGAAAGATTATCGTAGTTTTTTCCTACCGAGGCTTCATTGGCGAAAACAAAGATCTGTACAGTTCCTACGGGAACGTGATCGATGACTATATCGTTCAACCCCTCTCCGGAAAAAAGTTTATTGGCGATGTAGTCGCTCTCGGATTGTGGATTTTGTGGCGCGACGATTACCCGCAGGGTATTGATGGCTTTTTCGTAATCGCCTTCGTTGAGCGCTTTGGTATAGCCGTTCAATAGCGGTTCGGATAGGCGGATGGAGGTAAACTTGTTGGGACAGGTAGTTTCTCCGATCTCTTTGGTACAACCGTAAAAGAGAGAAACGACGTGGCAGAAGACGAATAAGACAGTGAGTCTATATATTAATCTACAATGTTTCATAATCAATTTCCTGAAATCCATGATACCGAGGCGTCTTGTTCGTTCCAGTCGACAATGGTTACAGTGAGTTTTATATCATTAGTGGCGGGAATATTGACCGAGTATTCGTAGCTGTTGCCGGCCGTCCAAGAGGTAATTCCGCCGGTTCCGTTTACGAGCTGGAGCTCAACGCTGCGTGTATTTTCTTCATTTTCCCAATTATAATAATAGGATAACGATAGTCTTGCTTCATCGAGAGAAGAGTGGGGAGGCAGCATGATATCTCCTTCGAACAGTTCGTAATTTTTATCCGACTCCAGAATGATGGGGCCATTTTCTGAGTACGGGGTATTGTCTGAGGCAACTACATGCAGGTCGCTCCAGATTGTCGAGCCGCCGTTTTTGAAACTTTTGGTCAAAGAGCCTTGGGTGCTGACACCGAAAAGCTTGATATCTTTTATAATGGCTCCTTCCGTTTCCGAGGTTTTAATGACAAATTTCAACCTGGATAATTCGTGATTGAAGGTAAAAATCACCTGTTGCGGATTGTCTCCATTACCTTTCACGGGTGGAGAAGTCATAAGGTCGACAACATCGGTTCCGGTAGCGGAACAGTCGAAATCGGTGATGGAATAGACTCCGTCGGTTGACCAGCTACCTTTCCCAGTGGGGTAGGCGGCATAGAAAGTGTACTCTTGTCCCGGAACCCAATAGCGTGTCCCGTCGTAACTCCAGACATTTTGGATGTTGGTTACGGTCGTGCCGTCAAATACATTTACAGACGGAGAACCATACCATCCCCATACGGCAAAAGAGTCGCCTTCGCCCAACGAGGTCACCACTGAACGGGTAACCAAAGGGGAGAAGTCGATAGCGTTTTTGGGGGTCGGAAGGGAGGAGGTTTCGCTTTTGGCACAACCCGTAATGAGGAGAGCCAGAGTTACGCTCGCTCCGATCGACCTGATAATTCTTGCCGTTTTCATTGTTTCGCGTCGTTTCGTTTGTCGTTCGAATTTTCGTTGGATAGGGAGGAGGTCCGTTTCGTTTTCTTTTTACGGGTGAGAAACGAACCTCCTCCGACCAATCATCATCTTTATCCGGATCGATGAAATTTTCCCGATTCTTATTCGGTTTTTATGATTCAGAATCAATTTGTAGGCTGGACATCTATTTCATCACTGCCGTCGAAACTAGCATCGGTGATTCCGTCTACAGTCGGAGTACCGAACTCGATAGGGAAGAGGTCGACATTTTCACCCTTGATCGTAACGGTATAGTTGTAGCGATTACCTGCTGTCCATGTGTAGGCTGGCAGGGTCGCTGAAACATTTACTCCAGCACCTTCATTTCCTATAATATAATTCTGTAAGTTATCTTGTACTCGTACATTAAAAGATACCGTCACAGTGGTACTATCACCGATCTCCTGTGGAATAACGGCGAAATCGACACTCGAAGCTGATGTATTACCTCCAGTAGCATTAACGGCTGTCTTGCTAGCCATTTCAGTAAAAGCAGCTCCAGTAGATACAGTTTCGGAACCGGGAGTCCAAGTCCCGGTCTTTCCGGTGTAATTACCTTGAGAAACCATGCCGGAGACATTCAGGCTGTCAACGGTTACCTTAATGTCGTTTGCGAAGCCGCTGTTGAACGTGAATTTGATCATCGAAAGCAGGTGACTGAATTCGAACTGAACTTTTCCCAGAGGGTTCTCCAGCGGATCGGGTGTGGTTATGGAATCTGCCGCATTGTAAATCAAATCGTACTGATTCGAAGGATCCGATACATAGTCGGTGAAGTTCAGAGTTCCGGTTGCAAAATCGGGTTCGACCATTCCGCTTATTCCACTGGGAGCATAGGCCGCAAATTTATAAGTCTTTCCTGCAACCCAGTAACGTGTTGTCGTATAGCTCCATTCGTTTGTATTGGCCGATCCCGTTACGGATACACCATTGAATACATGAGTCATGTCGTTATATCCGCCATAGACAATAAATTCGTCGATGGAGTCTTGTTCGATAATACCGACTGCTTTCGAGTCAACCGGATTGCCGATATAGGCATTCGTGAAGCCGATAGCCATACCTTGTGGCTGATCGATCGTTTCAGTTTTGCTACAACCTGTCCATACCGCTGCGGTTGCGACAAGTATAAGTAAACTTCTTTTCATTTTGAATAGTGCTTTTAATTGGTTAATAATAGTATGTTCTGTTGGTTTGAGTGTGGTCTTAGTTTAAAGGTAGTTCGATATCCTCGTATTCGCCCCATCCCTCTACATCGACTTGGAAACCGGCATCGCCTCCTGCTTCATCATCCGTAACGGTGAGGCCGCTGACGGTAATGACACCTCCCCTCGGTTGTGAAGCCAGTTGGTCGGTCACATCGAACTCAAAGGTTTTGAGTTTCCCGTTTTTGAGCATGACTTCCAGATTAAGACCCTGTTGCTGAACAGTACTCTTTTGTACATAATGATCTCCCGGGAAACTGGGAATGCCGAATGAAGCAAGTTGTATTTCCGCTCCATAGTCTTTTAGCTCGCATTCGAAAAGAATCGTGGCCGTTTCATTGCTTGTGTGCCCGTCCTGAAGGAATACCGATTGGGCCATCCCCGAGAGGGCTCCGCGGGCCAAAGTTACATGTTCCAATCCTGCATCGAATTCATAGCGAATCAGGTATGTATAGACCAAAGGCCGCATGGTTACCGGAAGCGTATCCGGATTTAATGTCGGAGTTGCCGTATAACTTTCGATCCATGCTCCGTAAAGCATGTCGGGTGCGTTGACGGTTGTCTCTTCGGCATGATCTTCGCTGTATGTCGCGCGCGTTCGGGTACGGGTCGTCGCTGTAGCCGATGCAGAGGCATCCAGATCGTTGAAGACGATGTAGCGCGTATCGTTGTTATGGAGCAGAATAGTTTTTTCACCTTCACTCATCATCGGTAATTCGCCCCCTTCTGCCGGAAGATGCCGTGTCGAACGTGATTGGTCTTGGTGGTAGACATATGTGGCGATACCCGTGGCTACGTCTGGACGAAGTGAGTCGTAATGTATGCCGTGTTTGTCCGGCCAGTTATCTTGCCATGACATACCGTAATCACGTTCCCACTCTTGTTCCCATTCGGGTTGTATCAGAGCATGTGCTGTCAGTCCGTGCCGATCGTGGTCGTAGCACAAATCCTTACGGCAGCCTCCGGACAACACGATACTGCCTAACAGAAATGTGTATATGATATGCTTCCTGTTCATCGTGCGTCACCTCCTCTATTTTTATTCTGATCCCAAAGTCTCCATACGAGTGCGAATTTGAGCTTTACCGGGCCTATCCAGTTGGTTCGACTCGTTTGTTGGTAGACGTAGTGGCCGTCGATGGGCAGATACTCTTCGTATACGGTATGCAGAAATCCCACGCCGATACCGGTTTCCAACGATAGGGAGCGCCCGATGGGAAACATGTATCCGTAGCTGATACCTGTCGTGAAGAACTCACCCTTGTAGCCGCGGGCTCCGTTTTCCAGATCGTACCAGCTGCCACCGGCAAAGAGCCCCACGTAGTGTCCATGCCACGGTTTTTTCGTCCGGAACCAGTAGCGTCCTTCCGGAATGATCGTTGCGATCTGGTAGTATTTGTGTTGGGGATCTTTTTTCCACCAAGCCACACTCCCCTCGACGGCCACCGACCAGCGATCGTCGATACGGCACTCGACCTCTAAGGATGGCATGAGGATGGCGTCGTAGAGTAGGTTGGTTTTGATGGCCATTCGATGCAGTGGCAAGTCTTCTGCCGTGCGATCGGTTGATACGGGAATCGGAGTAGTCATTTGGCCTATGGAATCGGAGACGGATTCTGTCGGCTGTTCAGTGGGCATCGGGGGAATGGAGTCTTGTGTGTCGAGGACTGTCTGAGTAGGCGTGTCACATGTCTCCTCGACCTTTGCAGAATCAACACTCATTCTATCATAACGGATGATGAGGGTCGTGTTACGCAGGCTGGGGAAAAACTTTTCCGACATATATCTGTATGGAGTTCCGCCCTGAAGCTCCATCAGCTGTTTTTTTCGTCCGTCGATGATCCGGTTTTGGTCGTCGTAGATCCATTCGGGCGTGTTTTGCAGGATGTGAAGGATCTCTTGTTGCTGTGGACAGGCTATGTCCTGTGAGACTAAAGCCCCCAGACCGTTCCAATCGATACCGTTTGCCGTAACGTTGAGCAGGGAATCGGGAATGAATATATAGTCACGGAGCAGTTTCAAGATTGTGGCGGCTCGTTTTCCGGATAGTTTTACATTGGCAGACGTCAATCCGTCGGGCGATGCATTTCCGGATATGTGCAGTTCAACAAGGTACGACGACGAATCAGCACGAAGCTTTTCAAGTCGTGAGCGCAGGTTCTTGAAAGTTACATCGTTGTCACGATAGGTCGGGTTCCATGTCGCGTAGCCTTTGGGAAAATAAAGGCATACCGAATCCTTTTGCGGTAGTGCGACCAGCGGCAGGCTACACGCAAATAAGATTAACCACCCCCATATTTTTTTGTATATCGTTCGCATTTCGGACGGTAGTCGGAGCGTCTCTTTTGGAGCATGTACATATTGCGTGCCTGAAAAGAGATCCGGCATATATCAGTTTTAAACGTTCGTATTTGTGTGGCATATGATCAAAACTCCATTTAAAACGAGGTAAGATTTTTTAAAACACACCTAAGATTATTCAGAACAATATATGTTGAGATTTTTGGCAAATAAAAAAAGTTTTGTAAATTTGTATTTACACATTGATGTCTTTAACGAACGTTTAATTCGAGAAAACTCATGTGTGTATTCTTTCTTTAAAAGAATGAAATACAATTGTTTTCAGCTAATTATTAGTTTTCTTCAGTTCGAACATCTTCTCGGAAATAGAATGTGTCCTCCTTGTAGAACAAAGTTGTAGGAAAATTCAGAGAGAGCGTTCCTCTTTCGTAAATTTGTGTTTGCAATTTGTAAAATAAAGTTTACAAATTATAAAATTTACGAATTGTAAAAAGATGCGTTCTGGAACTGTTTGGCAGAAATTCCGGTGAAAATTATTTTTCTTCCGCTTGTTTGCGGTAACGGTTGGGGGTAAGTCCGTCATGACTCTGCACAAAAGCACGGTGGAAGGCAGAGGGGGAGGAAAAACCGCACAGTTCGCCTACTTGTCCCACGGGAATATCCCTGCGATTGGTCAGCATCCATTCCGCCTCACGGATGCGGTAATTGCGTACCACGTTGCTGAAACTTTCCCCAAAACCATCGTTGAAGACGCGAGACAGATATGTCCGGTTCAGGGGCAGGATATTCGATACATCCATGAGCTTGAAACTTGGATTCAGATAGGGCTTTTCCTTTATCATCCAGTTGGCGATTTCGTCGTGGTAGGCCGGTAATTTATTGAGAAAGGCGTTTTCGTTTTCTGGCAGACTGACATGGTTGAGGGAAGAACGTTTCTCCTTGAGTTCGGCCTCCCGACATGCATCTGCTTCGTCCAGCGTATAACTGAAAAAATTCTCCGTATACGGATTGTCGTGAAAGAGTCCTTTGTAAAGGGTATAGCCGAAAAAGCACTGTACGGTGAGGTTATGAACAATGAAACAATAGGTGCTTCCGTCAAAAAGCAATCAAAAATAGACTGCCCCAATCAATACCACTCCAATACCGTACTGACGCAACCACGAAATGTTCAAGTTCTCATCATCGGAGTAATTGTTGCGGCACCACTGCAGATAGTATTTTTGATAACGCCATGTCAATCGGAGCAGAAATGCGAGATATGCAACGATGGCGAGGATCATCAAAAGGCGGTACCAGACATTGAATTCCCCGATGTGTTCCCTGAATTGATGCAGATCGTGCAGGGCCAGCGGTTTCTGGCCGAGAAAAAACAAGACAATATAGTACAGGAGTGTTATTGATACATAAGGGAGCAGCAGGATGCTTGTTCGTTTCAAGTTGAGACACCCGGGACGTACTACCTCCAAGGGGTAGAGCAATAGGATGATCAGGTATAGATTTCCGATTACTAGCACGAATGTGTCCACTACGTTGGTTCGAGTGAAATTAAAACCCGGAACCTCCAGAAGCATTCCCACGACACGCACCACATAGATAAGTCCCCATGCCGACATGATGAATGCCAGCATGCGCCGGGAACGGTTGTTTCGTCCGCGCAGAAAGAGAAGGGCCGCGCCACCCATGCAGATGACTGCGGCCATGGTGGGCAATACTGGGAATAAATGGGTGTAAGTGGACATAATCTCAACCTGTAAGTAACAATACAAAACTAAAAAAATATTTAAAATAAATTTTGTTATAATTGTTTGCGGCAAAATAACTATATGAGGGTCATACAGAAAGGGATGATGTTTTTAAAAAAATAAAAATCTTATTTTGCTCTTCGTATTCAATGAAATCAGAAATTTGTGTGGAGGCTGTTATCTGTTGCTTTAACGTTTCATGCGACGTGCTTCCTTCTTATCAACAGCCTCTTGTACCGATGGATAACATCTTCGGAATTTGTCGAAGGTGTCGCGCGACAGGTTGAACTCTTTGCATATAAAAGTAATTGACTTGTCGTTGTTTAGCATCTGGATAACGGATTGTTGGTTTTCTACCAGAATGTTGAATTTCGTATAGCTCCCTTTTTTACGGCCCAAAACCATACCCTCGGCTTTGCGTAATGCAAGGGCCTCTTTGGTTCGCATCGAGATTAAGTTGCGCTCGATCTCCGCTACCAGTCCGAATGCGAAACATAGCACCTTGCTGTTGATCGAATTATCGAATGAGTAGCCCTCTTTGGTCGTGAAAAGATTGATCTCCTTTTTCAAGCACTTTCCCATGATGGCCATAATGTCGGTCAGGGTCCGGCTTAGTCGCGATACTTCGGTGACAATCAACGTGTCTCCACGTTTCATCCGACGCAATAGACTGCCGAGTTTCCGGTCGCGCTCGTGTTTTCTTCCACTGACGATCTCCGTGACCCATTTGTCGATCGTCAGGTTTCGGCTTTCGGCAAAACGTTTGATCTCCTCTTGCTGATTGCCCAAATGCTGTTTCTCTGTACTGACTCGTAAATAACCTACTATCATGATTTTATGTTTTTTTTAGGGGCAATATTGCCCTTTGCGTAAAGGTAATTTACGATCGACTTACGACATCTACTTCTTTACAGTATCTCTCGATTTAGGTCCTTTCAATACTCCCTTACAGAACCGGATCGATTCATTTTCGATACCATCCTTCGGTTTTGATTTTTGTTTCGTAGATGACGTGAAATTTACGATAGTAGGCTTTTTGTGCTATGGGACAGGATATATCCGTATCATAAAGGAACCGGAAAGAGAGGTCCTAATGTGTGTATAAAAACGGAAGGCGGTATATTTTTTATTCCGTCTTTTTCAAGGGAAAGCAAAGTGTTGTTACGAAGGGAAAGAACCGAAAACTTGGCTCTCGTAACTTAGATTGTCCGTCTACAACAGCGAATGATCTCTCCGCTATTCAAAAATCTGGTGGGTTGTTTGTTCCTTTTCTTCGAGCAGCTGTTTCACATTTCGTATCGTTGACGTAGAGATCGGCTGTATCGGGTCCGTCTGGTAATAGCCTTCAAAAAATTGGCACAGTAGAGCCAGAAACTCCTCCGTTGTTTCATGTTCCGGCCGATAAACGGACAAGTTGGTTACGGGACTGGATACGGAAGCGACGCTCCGCCCGCGTAAAGTGTGATCTCCCTGAAGAGTCTTTTTGAGTACGGTCAGATCCGATCGATAGAGCAGGGTACCGTGAAACAGCTGGCTGTCTCGGGTGATGTGGGCTGCCGTACCCGATATTTTATATCCGTCTGCGGTCAACAGTTCTTTGCGGGCTCCCACTGCTGTCGGGATGCCTAACGAGGCTAAGGCTGCCGTTAACGGAGTCCCGAAATCACGATCGAGCACTGCAGATCCGGTCTTGTCGACGATAAAGGAGTAGTTGATGTTCCCGTAATCGTGGTACACGGTTCCGCCTCCGGAGATTCGCTTGATGACCTCGATCCCATGGAGACGACAATACTCCGTATTGACTTCAGCTTCGATCTTTTGGTTCCGGCCGACGATGACCGACGGGCGGTTGATATAGAATAACAGAACGTCCCGAAAAGGACGTTCTGTTAAAAGGTACTCTTCCAAAGCGCAATTGAACGTTGGAGAGTCGGATATACTTCTTAAAAGATGCATGAATCCGATTATTTTACGTGGAATGCCACGCGCAGATCCTCTACCTCTTTATCGGTAATCGGTTTCAGTTCGCCAATCGGAGCAGCCATAATCAGCGATTTTGCACTGAATTCGGCAACCTCCAACCGGTCGAAAGTCTGGAGCAGACCGTCACCGGTGATCAATACGGAGTCGTTGGCCAACAATACGGCAGGAACGCTCTTCAAGGCATCCGAGATCTTCTTGTTGTCTTCGTACTGTACGCCGAACGGAATGATCGGGGTATCCTTCAGGAAGATCCAGCTTTCCGGAATGGTACGTACATTGAATTTAACACCCGAAGTACAGAAGCCCATCAGATGAGGCGGCTGCGTAATGATGATCGAGTTGATCTCCGGATGGCTCTGGTAAATCTCTTGGTGCAGAGCTACCGAACGGCTCGGAATCTTGCCGGCTTCGACCATACCGTTCTTCACCTGTACGATGTTGCTCGGTTCGATGTCCCAACGGGGTACGCCCGGAGGGGTAATCAAGAAGTCGTTGCCTCTCCAACGTACGGATACCGTACCGTAAGAGCTGATCATCAAACCCTGATCGCAGGCACGACGAACCATCTTGACGATCAACGTACGGATGGCACGTTCGTCTGACGGATAGGTTACGCCCATGAAGTGAGGATAATCGGTCGGCAGTGATTTTTCGTGTTGTTCGATCTGAGCATCGGTCAGGTAGGTCGGTTCGCCAAGCGTTTTGGCGTTGATCACCGTACGGGCGCAGAATTCGAGCGTTTCGAAACGTTGGTAGGCGTCCATCAGGTCTTCACCGCAGAGTACCACACCGTGATTCTCCATGATCACCGCTTTGTAGTCGGGATGGTTTTTGAACTCGGTAGCGATCTTCTGACCGAGGCCTTGACTGCCCGGTACATCGTAAGGCGCAAATCCGATCGTTCCGCAGACCCGTTTTGCCTGAGGAATGATGTTGGTGTTCGGAATTTGGTGCGTGATGCTGAACGATACCAATGCAGGTGGGTGTGCGTGGATGACGGCGGTCATTTTCGGACGCATCTCATAGATGGCCTTGTGGAAGGGGAATTCCGAAGAGGGTTTGTGCGGGCCGATGATTGTACCGTCGGCTTTGACGCACATAATGTCTTTCGGAGTCAACGATCCTTTGTCAATTCCGCCGGGAGTGATCCAGATATCACCGTTTTCGTCCTTGATCGAGATGTTTCCACCGGAAGTGGTTGTCAAACCGCTTCGATAGATACGCCCGATGACGACCGTGATCTGATCGGCAGGGTGCATCAGTTTCGTGTCTAACTGTTTCATAACCTAATTAAAAAATTGTTTTTTGTTAAGCTTTATGCTAACCTTTCGTTATATACTAACTTTATTACTCTCTTTTTTAATTCGATCCGGAGCGCCCCGATCGAAGGAGCGGAACACTTCGGATCGTTTATTTACAGTTTGACGCTGACGTTGCAAAGGAGCGCGGGGTCGGGCTTACAGCTGGTCGGCGTGGGCCAACAGGTAAGCTTCGGCTTCGGTATTCCACAGCCCTTTGTTCTTGACGCAGAGCTTATGCAATTCGGCGTAAACCGGATTCTCTTTTCCTTTTGCTTCGAAGTCGGCGATCGGCGTCAGCGGCATTTCGATGTGGGTATAGATCAATTTCTTACCTCCCGGAATGCTGGGCAGATTCAGTGTCGTGTCGATGACGGCATTGATTCCTCCGACGTGGGTAACCAGTCCGGCCGGGTCGAGACCCTTGCTCATCATGGCGATCGCCTCTTTCATATCATCGGTGTTACCACCGCTCGTGCCTACGACGTGCGTATAGGCGTAATGTACGTTATAGAAGTTGAACGGAGCCTTGAAATCTGTCTTGGCCGGACCGGCGAAGAAGTTGAGGCATCCGTCGAATGCGAGGATCGCATCGGCTTGTTCAACTACCGGAGCTACCGGAGCGAATACAAATACGTCGTTGTAACCTTTCCCGTCGGTCAAGGCTTTGAGGCCTTCGACCGGATCGGCCATATTACCGGTATTGACATATTTCAATTCGATTCCGTTTTTCGCAGCCTCTTCGGGTGAGTAGAGCGAAGCGGCACGATCCAGACGAGCCTGATCGATGTCGGTAACTACGAGCAGTTTCGGTTTTCTGTCGGTGCGGTGGATGGCGTAGTTGATTGCGGCCAACCCCATCGGTCCTACACCTGCAAGAATTGCCATATTACCGCCCTCCTTGATCTCCATCGTGTGTTTATATGATCCCGGAGTCGTATGGTAGTTGGCGTGCATGGCGCCGATGACGCATGAGAGCGGTTCCGAAAGCGATGCGGGGTAATATCCGTTTCCTTCGTATTTCAGCAGGCAGCCGTTAGCCATCACCTCGTTTGGAATGATGACATAGGTTGCGTCGCCACCGATAAATTGATATGAATATCCCGGGGCACTCAGCACACCGACCGGGCCCTGTTCGTAATTCAGTGCGGGTTGGATCGAGAATTTGTCTCCGGCTTTGAATTGGCTGCTCCATTTGGAGCCTACTTCAACCAGTTCTCCGGCGAATTCGTGACCGATGATGACCGGTTTTTCGGCGATGTTTCTCGGTACGCGTTTGTGTATGTCGGCTTCATGAGAGGCCTTGTATGACGACATGCAGATGCTGTCGCATACGACTTTGGCCAGAATTTCGTCCTCTTTTATTTTCGGCAGTTCGAACTCTTCCAAACGGAGGTCGTTTTTACCGTATAATCTAACTGCTTTTGTTTTCATGTGTTTTAGGTTTTAAAATTTCAATGCTGACATACAATTCACATGAAAAGTCTAAAATTTTCGACAAAGATATATATTAAATTCATTCCATGCGAATTTTTGTCACATTTCTATCGGTTAAATAGATGTTACATGTAGGGAACGAGCGGAAAGTCAATCGATATTGGTCCGAATCGTCCGTCCTTTCCGCTCGTTGCCCGATGGTTTAGCTGAGCATGACCTGACCTCCGGTGACCGGAACGGCCTGACCGGTTTCACAAGTCTGTTCGATCAGGTAGAGCACGGCTTTGGTGACATCTTCCGGACCGGTACCCTTGCGCATCGGAACCTGAGCCATGTAGTAGGCTCTTACATCTTCAACGGTCTTGGCTCCCGGAACCTTACCTGCATGGAGGTATTGGAGGAAGAGGCCGTTTTCGGGATTCGACCACAGCGGACCTTCGTAGAAGTTACCCGGACATACCGAGTTGACCTTGATCCGGAACGGAGCGAGCTCCAGTGCGAACGATTGGGTCAAACCGATGCCGCCGAATTTTCCACCGGCGTATGCGAAGTTGGCTTTCGAACCGCGCAGTCCTGATTTGGAGTTGATCTGGATAATATCGCCGTAGTTCTCTTCGGCATATTTGTTCTGCAGCTTCATGACACGGGATACGGCCTTGGCGCAATAGAAGTAGGCGTTGTAGTTGATCTTCGTCACGAACTCGAAGTTCTCCGGGGTCATATCTTCCAGACCTCCGGCACGAAGTACGCCGGCATTGCTTACGAATACGTCGACACCTCCGAAGTTGCAAACCGTTTCGTGCAACAGGTTGTGCAGGCTGTCCAGATCGGCCACATTCGTTTTAACGAAGATGGCGCGGTTGCTTTTGCCGAGTTTGCTCAGGTTTTCGGCGGTCGCTTTACCTACCGTTTCGTTCAAGTCGGCTACGACGATGTTGGCGCCCTCCTTGATCAGGCAGCGGGCGATTCCTTCTCCGAAGCCTTGTGCAGCTCCCGTAACGATGATCGTTTTGTTCTCAACACGACCCGAAGCTCCACCGGCACTCACCTTGCGGCGGTAGTTTTCGACTTCCCAGTTGTCGATGAAGTCGATCTGTTTCGGGGTCATCGGGTGCTCGCCTCCGAAGGCTTGGGCGATCGTTGCGATCTTCATCATGTCTTCGTAGACATCCAGAATGATGTCGCAGCCGGCTGCGTTGTCGCCTACGGCAACTAATCCGATGCCCTTGATCACAAGTACTTTCGGCGCGTAACCGTTCTTTTCGACATAAGCTTCGATCTGTTTTTGTGCTTCGTCGAGCAGGCTCTCCTTGTCGGCGCAGTCGAGGTAGATGTATTTCGATTTGCAGTATACGATTGCATCCGGCGAGAACGGTGCTGCCACTTTGGCGAACTCCTTCTCCGACGAAGCAAACGTCTCGATCAGCTTGTTGTTACGGATTTTGAGGGTCTTCAGTCCCGATTTGCTGAGCATCATCCGGATAGCCGGAATCACCTCCTGTGCGCAGTCGCATACGGGAAGTACCTCTTCGGGAAGAGCTACGCCGGCAGCTTTTTCGATCGTACCGAGCACCCGTTCGTAGATTGCCTCAACTTCGGCGGTCGTGTCGGCTCCGACGAAGATTCCGTGGTTCTGAAGCAGCAGGATCGAGGGCTCTTTCCCGAAGGCTGCTTTGTAGGCGTTGATGCGGTCCAAAACCTCTTTGAACAGCACATATCCCGGATCGGTGTAGGGAACATACACGGCGTCGTTACCGAACAGCTCGGCCGTTTTCGCCTCTGCATTTTGCGCGCACATCAGACCGTTGACCATAGTCGGGTGCAGGTGGACGATGAAGCTTGCGCTCAGTGCGTTGTGCATCGAGGTCTCCACCGACGGACGGCGGTCTTTGGTCAGACAGGCAGCGGCCAAATCATTCTTTACCTCCTCTTCGCGGGTGGCGGTGTCACTGCTGTAAGTTTTTTCCGAAATGACGTTCAATTTTTTGCGGTCCAAGACGGCAAACCCGTCCTCTGTGATCGTGGCCAAAGCGCATCCGCTGGCTTTGACCCACAGTTTTTCCGCATTTTTATAGGAAGTGTTTCCACCCCCGGCGATCACATAGCGGCTGTCCTTGCCGTATTTCTGTGATATTTCGATCAGTTGCTCTATCTCTTTCATTATGATTTTCTCTTTTTTCGCAATGGCTTTCGAGACCATCTAACTAAATTATAAAATGATGGATTTGATGACGTTGTCACCATGTTTGATATACTCGTCGCGCTTTTCGATGTCGGCTTTTCCCCGACTGTCGACATAGCCCTGCATGCCGCTCTGGACAATATCCTGATGGGCAGCAACGACGCATGCACCGCAGTAGTTGATGTATTTCAGCCGGTCGGTCAAAGGTACACCGCCGCGGGCGAAGAGTTCGATCGGCTCCATGGCCGGCGTATTGTGCTCCGAACCGAACGTTACGACGAAACCGTTGTCGTGTAGATAGCCGGCATATTTTTCGAGAACCTCGACGCTGTTGCGGGTCGTGATAAACTCTACGGAAAAAATTCCCCGTTGTTTCAGCACTTCAGCGGTCTTGACTACATCCTGTTCGAAGTCGGTAAAGCCGCCTTTGGCGTCATCTGCCAAGAACGGGTAGGTCGGGATACCGCCGGCAGCCAAGATGATCTTCCGTACCGTATCCATCGGCAGGAAAGCTTTCGGGTCTTCCGGAACGAAAGCCGCTCCGCCTGCTTTGAGCAGGTTGCCACGGATCTCGTTTTCCACGGCCGCGTGGTTGTTGACATCCGATTTCAGCGCTTTGCCTCCGAAAATCTTTTCGAAGAAGGCCCGGATGGCTGCTTCGTCGTTTTTCAGGTGATCGTATGCCGAGATGCGGAGCGCTTTGGCCAGATGGCGTTCACGAATCGAACCTTTGGTCAACGTCTGTTCGATCAGGTCGAAATCGAGGCGGAACCCAGCATCGTAGGAGGCGAGTACGTCATTCAGTTTGCCGCACATCGTTTTCACCTGTTCGTTCGACTCGTTGCGAACGTTGGCTAACTGTGTGGCGTAGGGTTCGGGCAGGTCAACCGGATAGGCGAGACCCTTTCCACTGAGGTAGGTTCTGCCCGGATTGTTCGGGTCGTTGACCCGGATGCCGGCAGCCTGATCCTCCTCTTGGAGGCTGATGAACTCGATATTGAACAGCGGGAACAGTTTGCGCTCGATACAGCCGTCGTTCCACTCCTTGTATCCGTCCATCGAGTAGAAGTCGTTGATACCGACGACCTTTACGTTTTCGTTTACGGCACGGTCGAGTGCGTCAGTCAGCTTGTCGAATGCACTGAACGAGTAGGGGGTGTGCAGGTGTGCGTTGACATTAACGCAATCCAGTTTGTTTTTATTGATGCAACTCATTTTAATTAGCAGTTTTACGTTGGTAAGTGTAAGAAAGGCCACATCGATTGAGGATAATCTATGCGGCCTTTCTTAGAAGAAATGGGTTGTATGTGTGTTTACAACGTATTAGATACCCTCTTTTGCACGACGCATCTGTTCAGCTTCGGTGAAGTTACGCGTAGGAACGTGTCCGGGCAGCGGAACGATCTTTTCGTGAATAATGTCAATGAAGCTGTCCACCTGTGGGAAGAACGCGTACTCCAGTTCGTATGCCGGAGTGATCCAGTCGCGCGAACCCAGAACTACGGCCGGTGCATCCAAGTAGTCGAAGGCCATCTCCGAGATGTTGCGGGCCAAGTCGTTCAGGAACGATCCGCGGGCCGTTGCATCGCCGGCGATAACGATCCGTCCGGTCTTTTTCACCGAAGCGATCACCTTCTCGTAGTTGAACGGTACCAAACTGCGGGCGTCGATCACCTCTGCGCTCATGCCGTATTTCTCTTCCAGCACTTTGGCTGCGTCCAAAGCGCGGTAGAGTGTAGCACCGATCGTCAGGATGGTAATGTCCTTACCTTCACGTTTGATATCGGGTTCGCCCAGCGGAATTTCATAGTAGCCTTCCGGAACACCGCCTTCGTGGAACTGTTCGCCCACGTCGTAGATTCTCTGGCTCTCGAAGAAGATCACCGGATCGGTTCCTTGCAGAGCGGCGTTCATCAAACCCTTCGCATCGTAAGGCGTTACAGGGAATACGACTTTCAGGCCGGGGATGTGTGCCGCCAGCGAGGTCCAGTCCTGAGAGTGCTGTGCACCGTATTTCGAGCCGACCGATACGCGGACAACAACCGGCATCTTGAGGATGTTTCCGCTCATGGCCTGCCATTTGGGCAGCTGGTTGAACACTTCGTCACCGCAGCATCCGAGGAAGTCGCAGTACATGATCTCCGGAATTACACGGCCACCGCACATGGCGTAACCGATAGCGGTTCCGATGATGGCAGCCTCTGCGATCGGAGCGTTGAACAACCGATGGTAAGGCAGCGCTTCGGTCAGTCCACGATATACGGCGAAAGCACCACCCCAGTCGCGGTTCTCCTCTCCGTAGGCGATCAGCGACGCATCTTTGTAGAAGCGATCGATGATGGCTTCGAAGATACCGTCACGCAGCTGGAACTGTTTCATCTTCGAGAACGGTTTGCCGTCTTTGTCGAAAGCGAAACGCTCTTTCTTCGCGATTTGCTGTACACGTGGGTTCTCGCTCATCGGATGGTTTACTTCCGGTTTTGCGTCGGACAGAGAGTCGATCGATTGGTTCGAGAACATCATCGTTCCGATCAGATCCGGTTGTTTGTGCAGGTCCATACGCGGAGAGAGCTCGTCGTCGATAGCGAGTTTGAACGTATCGAACATGATATCTTTGATCTCCTTGTCGATGGCATCCAAATCGGCTTGAGTAGCCACACCGGCTTCGATCAGCTCCTTGCCGTATGATTTGATGCAGTCGATAGCTTCCCATGCCTCGATCTCCTCTTTCGTCCGGTACGACGATGCATCGGAAGGTGAGTGACCGCTGTAACGATAGGTCAATACGTCGATCAACACCGGACCATCCTTTTTCTCTTCGAGAATGGCTTTTTTACGGCGGTAGCAGTCGATCACGGCCAACGGGTTGTAACCGTCTACACGCTCTGCGTGCATCTGTTCGGGATTGACACCGGCACCGATACGGGCTGCAAAGTCGAAGCCCATCGTTTCGCCACGGGTCTGGCCGCCCATACCGTACTGGTTGTCCATGATGTTGATGATTACCGGCAGTCCACCTTTCATGTCGTCGGCCCACAGTTTTTTGAACTGATCCATAGCGGCGAACGTCATGCCTTCCCAAACGGGACCACGTGCCATGGAGGCGTCACCCAAGTTGGCTACAACAACACCCGGTTTGCGGTTTACTTTTTTGTAGAGGGCAGCACCTACGGCGATACTTCCGCTACCACCTACGATAGCGTTGTTCGGGTAGATACCGAACGGCGTGAAGAAGGTGTGCATACTTCCACCCAGACCTTTGTTGAAGCCGGTCGTACGGGCGAAGATCTCTGCGAGTGCTCCGTAGAGCAGGAAGCGGATACCCAACTCTTTAACGGTACCGCCTTTGAAGGCTTTCTTGGCGACGTTCAAGGTAGCTCCGTCCCAGAACTCGTTCATGATCTTTTCGAGTTCTTTGTCGTCGAGCAGCTGGATGGCACGAAGACCTTTGGCCAGAATTTCGCCGTGGCTACGGTGTGAACCGAAGATGAAGTCGTTAACATTCAGCATATAAGCCATACCAACGGCAGCGGCTTCCTGTCCTGCTGAAAGGTGGGCAGGACCCGGGTTGTTATATTCGACACCGTTGTATCCGCCGGTGGTCTTCACCAACTGGAGCATGGTCTCGAATTCGCGGATCACCACCATGTCGTGGTAGATACGTTTGAGGTCTTCTTTTGTGAAGTTTTTCTCTTTGAGTTCGTCCTTGATCGTCTTTTTGTACTGATTGACGGGAATCGGGGTGAAGGTAATCTCACCGGCCTTCCGCATCTCTTTCGGATCGATAAACTGCGACTTAGGCATGATATTAAAGTTTTAAATTAGTTTTCGGTTATTCGTTGAATGAAAAAATGGTTTCCTTGAAAATTTCTGAGACGGTCGGGTGAGGGAATACCACCTCTTCCATCTCCTTGAGGGTCATCTCCTGCTCGATGGCCATGCAGGCTCCGTAGATCATCTCGCTACATGGATTTCCGAGCATGTGTACACCCAGAATCTCGCCGTATTTGGCGCCTACGATCACTTTGCAAAGACCATTGCCGCCTTCGTTTTCAGCTACGAAACGACCTGCATAGGCCATAGGCAGCTTTGCAATGCGGTATTCGATGCCTTCGGCTTTGGCCTGCTCTTCTGTCAGACCTACGCCGGCCACTTCAGGGTTGGTATAAACCACACCCGGGATGGCGTTGTAACGCATTACGTCGGGACGTCCCGTGAGGTTGTTCACAACGACTTCGCCTTCGCGGCTGGCTGTGTGGGCCAACATCGAGAATCCGGTGATGTCGCCTGCTGCAAATACGTTGGGTACGTTCGTACGCATCTTCTCATCGACCTTAACGGCTCCACGATTGAGCTCGACGCCCAGATTTTCGAGGCCCAAGCCTGCGGTTACGGCGCGACGTCCGACACTCATCAGGATCTTGTCGCCTTTGGCTGAGGCTGTCTTGCCGTCTTTGTCCGTATAGATGACTTCGTTACCGCGAACTTCGGTTACCTTGCACGAAAGGTTGAATTTGATGCCCCGTTTTGCGTAGATGTCCTGCAACATTGAGCTGATCTCACCGTCCAGATTACCGAGAATCTTCGGCAACATCTCGACAACGGTCACTTCGGTCCCCAGACTGTTGTAGAAACTTGCGAACTCCATACCGATCACTCCGCCACCGATAATTACCAACGATTTGGGTTGCTCTTTGAGGGCCAGAATCTCACGGTTGGTCAACACAACGTCGCCCGCCTCCTTTACGCCCGGGATAGGGGGCACGAAGGCTTCAGAACCGGTGCAAAGCAACAGGTTGACTGCGTAGAACGTTTCGCCGTTGCATTCGATTTCGATGCCGTTCGTCGAGCGGCCTTTGATCTTGGCTTCGCCCTTGACCACTTTGACCTTGTTGACTTTCATTTTGGTGCCGACGCCACCCACCAGTTTCTTGACTACCTTATTTTTGCGGTCCATGATCTTGCCGAAATCGAACGAAGCTCCGCTTACGTTGACTCCGTATTTATCGCCATGTTTCGCATAGTCATATACTTTTGCGCTGTACAGCAGGGTTTTGGTCGGGATACAGCCTTCGTTGAGGCACACACCACCCAGCTCCCGTTTCTCGAACAATACGACGTTCAATCCTTTCGATCCGGCGCGCTCTGCGGCTACATAACCTCCGGGACCTCCGCCGATAATTGCTAAATCTATCATCGTTTTTCGGTTTATAGTTTTGTTTAAGTTAAAGTTGAGCAAAGGGAAGGTAGTCGGCTACCCTCCCTTTGTGGTATTACAATTCGAAATCGAGGTTTTCGATCTCGGTTGCGATCTGTTTTACGAAACGAGTTGCCTCGCCGCCGTCCAATGCACGGTGGTCGTAGGTAAGGCTCAGTCCGATGTGAGGCACGAAGCCGTAGACTCCGCCGCCCAGATCTTTCGGACGGGGAACGATCGTGTTCACGCCGAGAATGGCCACCTGAGGCAGGTTGATGACCGGCGTAAAGATTTCGACACCGTAGTTACCGAGGTTCGATACGGTGAACGAAGCGGCTTCCGAAGAGAGCAGATCGGGATCGATCGATCCTTTCTTGCAGGCGTCGGCCACCTCTTTAAGCTGATTGGACAAACCTTGTATCGAGAGGTCGTCGGCATTCTTTACGGTCGGCACCATCAGGCCGCGCTCCGTGTCGACAGCCAGACCCAGATGGACTTTCGTGAAGTTCCGGGTGCAGTCGCCCAAGAAGTGTGCATTGACCTGCGGGAATTTCTTGAGGGCTTTGATAACCGCCATACATACCATATCGTTGAGGGTAATGTTGGTCGGATATCCGTTTTCGACCGCTTTTTTGACCTTCTTGCGCAGAGCCATGATGCGGCGTGCATCGGCGCTGAGGTGGTGGGTAAGCTGTGCAGAGTTTTGCAGCGAAGCGTACATGGCTTTTGCGATGATCTTCCGCATGTTGGTGAGCGGTTTGATTTCGCTGTCGCTTGCGTATACGCTGTTTTTCAAAGCTCCGATATCTGAACCTTTTACCTTGCCGGCCAGTCCGCTTCCGCTCTCCGGAGCTGCTGCACCGGTCTCTTTCATGATGGCTTTTGCCAACGGAGTGGCCTTGGGAGCAGCGTCGATGGCGGCCTGAACGTCGCGTTCGATTACGCGTCCGTGAGGGCCTGTTCCGCTGAGTGCGGATGCGTTGATCGCCTCTTTGGCGGCGAGGGTCTTTGCGCGAGGAGAAACGGGAGATACGCTACCTGCGGGTGCTGCTGCGGGAGCGGCGGCTTTGGCTTCCGGCGCGGGAGCAGCGGCGGGGGCTGCAGCTGCAGCAGGAGCTGCACTCTCGGCTGCGGGGGCAGCGGCAGGGG
>ERZ779896.276-NODE-276-length-73411-cov-9.555060_pt1 | contig 73411 bp, 55 predicted proteins | sample MGYA00511067_ERZ779896 | MGnify/ENA primary metagenome ERZ779896 (study PRJEB29588, sample SAMEA2161597) | human gut metagenome | biome: human gut; feature: human-associated habitat; material: faeces | place: Denmark | collected 2008/2010 ... | reverse complement strand
TACCACAGGCTTATAGCCGCAGAGGAAACCACCAGCTGAGCTGGTGGTCATGATTAGCGAAAAAAGAGAAGCGTATTTTTTTTGGGTGAATCCGGTTAGTTTTTTAAATGTAGTAATGAAATGATTGTATATGGTGGTTCCGGTTTGCTCTTTGAAAATATGGCATAAGTGATATTTGCTCAATGACAAGGCATCGGAAAGTGAGGTGAGCGAAATCTCTTCCTGCAAATGTGTTTTGATGTATTCCATAATTTCTTTTACAATCGGTTCGCTCTGGAATGTTTGAGCAGAAACGGAAGAACAAAAAAGGTTATTGACGAAAAAAGTAATTGAATTAAATAAGTATCAACAAGCAAATGATATCCTGCCTGTTTTTTCTGCATAGCGTGCGCCATTGACTGAAATTGCCCGGTAAAATACATCTGTTCGTTTTCTGCTAGAAAAATCACCTACATAATTTTGTTTGGATGAAATCAAGTTAAATGTGATTTCGTCAGAATATTCTTGTATCATTTTATATTCTCCTTAAATAGCAATATTACAAAGTTTTTTAACAATATACCGAAAGTTTTTTTGTATATTTTGAATTATAATCAATTATAAAAGAAAATACAAGCAGACTGGCAGTATGTTAGGCAGTTTCATGGCATGGAAAATGGCAAATGGGTTCATATGATGGATTCAGCACATATCGGATTTCGTAACTGGGATGATAATGACTGGACATATCCTCAGATAAGAATGGTAAATCCGATTCCACGAGGGAAAATCGTAGTTAGTTTCCGGGGAAATTCTGCGCTGGAAAGAACAGGTATGTTCATGGAAAATGAGGGCTGTATTTGTATGGATGCCAGCCATTTTACGAAGAAAGCAGGTGTTAAAGGCGGCAGTTTTGAGGTGATAAAACGACTGGGGCGTACATCAGATGCCATTAAATCTTTTCCGGTTACAAAAAACTGGGAGAAAGAAAAAAATAGACCCTATGTGGAATATAATTTTTATTCCGAGGAGGGCGGAGAATATGAACTGCATTTGTATTTGGCACCACCGGAAAGTTATTTTTCAGTGTAAATAAATAGGAAATTATACCAAATTGACGAAAGCAAAAATGAGTGGTACTATTTTCGTATCAAAATAAAAGATTTAACGGAGGATTAAGTAATGGAGGAACGATTAAAGCGCCAGCTTGATTTTGCTTTGGAAATTGACAAAGAAAAAAATATTTTCAGACAGACTCACCTTTCCGGGCACGGACGCAACGAAAATGATGCGGAGCATGCCTGGCATATGGCGATTATGGCGTATCTTTTAAAAGAGTATGCGAACGAACCGGTTGATATTGCGAAAGTAATGCTTATGTGTCTGATTCACGATATTGTCGAAATTGATGCGGGGGATACCTATGCGTATGATGAGGAAGCGTTAAAGACGCAGAAAGCCCGTGAAGATGCAGCGAAAGAACGAATTTTTTCTATTTTGCCGGAGGAGCAAAAAGAAGAGTTTATGGCACTTTTCGACGAATTTGAAGAGTTTGCCACGCCGGAGTCGAAGTTTGCCCATGCGATGGATAATTTGCAGCCACTTATGTTAAATAACAGCAACGATGGTGGAGACTGGCGAAGGCATGAGGTCTGCGCAGAGCAGGTGTACGGCAGACAAAATAAAACACGCCTTGGTTCGGAGAAACTATATGAAATTACGAAACAGATTATCGAAGAAAATATTGAGAAGGGAAATATCAAACGCTGATGTTTTTTGCTAAAGTCTGTTGACTTTGGAAGTGAGGAAACAGCAAGTTGCTTTTCTAAATGCTAATATGCTGATATGATATTAGTATTGGAGGTGAAAACAATGGAAACAAAAAATGTGATATTAGAACTTCGTACGAAAAAGGGATTATCTCAGGATGAATTAGCTGAGAAGGTAATGGTTACAAGACAGGCAGTTTCACGCTGGGAAAATGGTGAAACTGTCCCCAATACAGAAACGCTAAAGCTTTTATCAAAGGAATTCAATGTTACAATTAATACGCTTTTAGGTGCTCCCAGACAACTGATTTGTCAGTGCTGTGGAATGCCTTTGGAAGATGAAATTGTTAGTCATGATAGGGATGGCTCTTTGAATGAGAATTACTGTAAGTGGTGTTATGCCGATGGAACTTATACCTACAGCAATATGGACGATTTGATTGATGTGTGTGTAAAGCATATGATAAATCAAGGCTTTACAGAAGAACAGGCGCGTGCTCATATGAAAGCAACTCTTCCGACATTGGATTATTGGAAGAAGTATGAACAGCTTAGCGATGATGGGCAGTTTGAAATGTTCAAGGAACAGCTGATTAAAGAAATCAATGAGCTTCCTATTGAAGGGATGCCAAAGGTTGAAAGGCTGAATGCATTAGTTGGGTCCTATGTGAACTTGGCATACCCATTACCAAGTGGTGCAAGTGTTAAGTTCCTAAACGACCAGACAACATATTTGGGAAATCAGTTAGAATCCGAGTTTGGTGATGCCAGATGTTATGGTATTTTAGCAAATATGGATTTTATAATGGTTTGCACATATGAGGCAGAAGGAAAAAATCCAGAGCTGATTCTTTATAAGAAAAGATAGGTATTTATAGCTAGCCATGTTGTGGAAAAAGAAAATGTTGACTGTATTTGCTAATATAACAAATACAGTCAATCATTTTATGGATAAGCGTTGACTGTAAAAAGGGTTTTAATCAAATAGGTCATAAAAATAATGAAAATAAATGACTGTTTTTGTGATAATGTTAATTTCAGTCAACAAATAAATCGAAAAGGTTGACCTAATTGAGGAAAAAACGATAATAGGTCATATAAAAATTGAAATATGGGTGGCTGTAAATGGAGTTTTTTGGAATCAGGTCAACAGCATAACCGGATGAAAGGAAAGAATATGGCGAACTTAATTATAGTATGTGGACCGCAGGCAGTTGGAAAAATGACGGTAGCAGAGAGTCTGAGAGATAAACTGAAATACAACATGATGATGAATCATGACAGTATTGAAATATCAGATAAGATATTTGGATTTGCTACACCTGCACAGAAGGAATTTAATTATTATATTAGAGAAAAAGCATTTCAGCTGGCAGTTAAACATAATGTGGATATGATATTTACTTATGTTGCCGCGTTTGAATTACAGAAAGAAATTGATTATCTAAAAAATTTGGAAAACCAATTTATAAAAAGCGGTGGAAAATTTTATTTTGTGGAGCTTAGTGCAGATTTAGAGACTCGTTTAGAGCGCAATCTGACACCGCACAGAATGGAAAGAAAGGCATCCAAACGTGATGTAAAATGGAGTAGAGAGAATTTACTTAGGGATGCACAAAGACATCAACTGAATACGAAAGATGGAGAAATCTTATTTGATAATCATATAAAAATTGATAACACAAATCTTTCGCCAGATGAAGTAGCAGATATGGTGATTGAGAGATATCACATTGCTGCAAATGAAAAAGACGAAAAGGAGTATCGTTACGGAATATGAAAATATACGAAGTTTCCGAAAGAACAACTAAATTGTTGACAAATATTATAAAAGTTTGGGAGCAGTCGGTTCGTGCAACGCATCTTTTTCTTTTCCCAAAGGAAAGAGGAAAAGGAATTGGCAGACAATTGCTGCAATATGGAATTCATAATTATGAAATTCGAGAAGTGGCAGTGAATGAGCAGAACCCACAGGCAGTAGGATTTTATGAGCATATGGGATTTGCAGCTTATAAAAGAACAGACCTTGATGAGCAGGGAAATCCATATCCGCTTTTGTATATGAAAAGAGGATGAGTATTTATAACTGACCGTGTTGCGGGAAAAAGAAAATGATGATGCTAATTTGTTGACTGGATTTGAAAAAGTTACAAATGCAGTCAACCATTTTCCGAGTAAGTGTTGACCGTAAAAAGAGTTTTAATAAAATAGGTCAAAAAAATAATGAAAATAAATGACTGTTTTTGTAATAATGTTAATTTCAGTCAATAAATAAATTGAAAAGGTTGACCTAAATGAGAAAAAAACGAAAACAGGTCAAATAAAAACGTAAATAGGGATGACTGTAAATGGAGTTTTTTGAAATCAGGTCAACAGGAAGATTGTTATTGTAGAAAAATTTATATGTATGATGATATTCGGAATTTTGAAATAAAAATATCGATGGATAATAGATGTTTGACATAATTCTAGTTTGATGTTAATATAGTGATAGAAAAAGTGCTACCGATAGACGGTTAGCCTGATTGTTTTTTTGCAAAATGATCGCTAAGTTTCTCAGGACTGGGCGGTCATTTTTGTGTTTTATCATTGCTCTTAGAACCAACGGTATAACCAAGAGCAAAGCATGTAATACATAAGCTGATGATGGCTATAAACAATTCCGTTGTAAGCATAAGCACAAATCCTCCTCATGAGATTTCCATAAAGGATTTCTATGTAAACGCAGGCTAATACTCCTGCGACGAAGGCGAACCGCCTACCGAATAGGGTAGCACTAATGATAGTTTAACACACATGTGTATAGTAATCAACAATTGCTTTTTTATACACCTTATTATTTGATACAAAACTGAGTTTGAAATGATGATTTTGTGACGATTGTTCGTTGCCGGTTCCTTTGGCTTCCAGTAATTCCGCAGAAAAACTTTGTGACTCGTGGGTTTGAGTGCGTCGGTATGCAGCACTGGTAGTTTCAGTGCCCATACCGCTACGCACTCAACAAACGGGAGTGCCTACGAGACGCAAAGCTTTTCTACGGAATTACGGGAAACAAAAAAGTGCTAACGAACAATTGACACAAACTACTCAACAAAAATATCGACCTTCCCCCCTTTTTATGTTATAATAACTCATTATGACTTAGGAAGGGGGCTTTTTGCATATGAACAAAGACAAGAAAAATGTTTGTATCGGGTTGTTAGCACATGTAGATGCAGGAAAAACAACGTTGTCAGAAGCCCTTTTGTATCAGGCGGGAGTGTTGAAAAATCCGGGACGTGTGGACAAGGGGGATGCCTACTTAGATACATTTGCGATGGAAAAAGAGAGAGGAATCACGATTTTTTCCAAGCAGGCAGTTTTTTCGTGGGAGGATATGCAGGTGACGTTGTTGGATACGCCGGGGCATATCGATTTTTCAGCGGAGATGGAGAGGACATTACAGGTTCTTGATTATGCCGTGTTAGTAATTAGCGGACCGGATGGGGTGCAGGGGCACACACAGACACTGTGGAAACTTTTGGAAAAATATCAGATTCCGGTTTTTATTTTTGTAAATAAAATGGACCAGCCGGGAACGGAAAAAGAATTTATTTTAGGAGAACTTCAGGCAAAACTAAATTCTTCGGTGACAGATTTTTCAGATTTACAAAGTGAAGAATTTTATGAACAGGTTTCTCTTTGCGAAGAAGAAATGCTGAATCAGTATTTAGAAGAGGGGGAAGTGTCAGTTTCGCAGATAGCAGAAAAAATCAGCGAGAGAAAGATTTTTCCTTGTGTGTTTGGGTCGGCACTGCGGATGGAAGGCGTTAAGCATTTACTGGAGGTAATGCAGACACTCCTTTTGGAGCCATCTTACGATGAGGTGTTTGGGGCAAAAGTGTTTAAAATAATGCGTGATGATAAGGGAGCCAGACTCACTTATGTTAAAGTGACCGGAGGGCAGTTAAAACCTCGTATGGAACTGTCCGATAAAAAGGGTGAGTGGACAGAAAAAATTAATCAAATCCGTGTGTACTCCGGAAGCCGTTTTGAGACTGTGGCACAAGCAGTTCCGGGTATGATTTGTGCGCTGACGGGGCTCACAAAGACGTATCCCGGGGAGGGACTTGGTGCAGAGTTTGACAGCGGTGCACCGGTATTGGAGCCGGTACTGACTTACCGCATTTTATTTCCGGATGGAGAAGAACCGGCAAAAATGCTTCCAAAACTTCGTGAGATTGAGGAAGAGGAACCGGCGCTTCACATTGTCTGGAATGAAGAATTACAGGAAATTCATGCGCAGGTGATGGGAGAAGTGCAGATTGAAATTATTAAGCGGTGGATTTTGGAGCGGTATGGTGTTTGTGTCACATTTGGAACCGGCAACATTGTTTACAAAGAGACGATTTGCGAGCCGGTTGAGGGTGTCGGGCATTATGAGCCGTTACGGCACTATGCGGAAGTTCACTTGTGGATGGAGCCGCTTGCCGTGGGGAGCGGTGTGCAGATTGCGACAGACTGCAGTGAAGATAAGCTGGACAAAAACTGGCAGCGGCTGATTTTGACGCATTTGGCAGAAAAAGAACATAAAGGTGTGCTTACGGGAGCCGGACTTACCGATGTAAAACTTACATTAATTGCCGGCAGAGCGCATAATAAACATACCGAGGGCGGAGATTTCCGTGAGGCGACTTATCGTGCCGTGCGCCAGGGACTGATGCAGACGAAATCGGTTTTGTTAGAGCCGTATTATGAATACCGACTTATTGTGCCGGAAACGTCAATTGGACGGGCAATGACAGATATTGAGCGCATGGCGGGAAGCTTTACCCTGCAGCAGAATTTACCGCAGACAAATGGCGAAGGGGCACAACCGATGGCAGTTCTTACCGGAGAAGCTCCTGTCAGTACCATGCGGGATTATACGCAGGAAGTCACCGCCTACACAAAAGGACATGGACAGTTGTTCTGCTCGCTTTTAGGATATCGTCCGTGCCACAATGCAGATGAAGTAATTGCCGCAAAACAATACGATGCTGACCATGATGTGAAAAATCCGAGTGGTTCGGTATTCTGTGCACATGGTGCCGGATTTTTTGTTCCATGGAATCAGGTGTTTGACTATATGCATATTGACACGTCAAAACGGGCAAACAGAGATTCTTCTGAAATGGAAAATGACGTGACAGAGAAAAAAGAGACGAAAAAGCAGGAAGAGGAATGGCTGGATGTGTCGGAGATTGATTCCATTTTGGAAAGAAGTTCTTTTGCCAATCGTAAGCAGGGGGTTGTTTCACACAAAGGAATTTCTGCAAAGCGGGTAAGTTCTGTCAAAGAAAAGCCGGTTGGTTTGTCAAAGCCAAGAAAAAAACAGATGCCGGATGTTAATTACCTGCTGGTTGACGGGTATAATATTATCTTTGCATGGGAAGAATTGAAAGTGCTGGCGCAAACCGACATTGCGGCGGCAAGAGGAAAACTGATGGATATCCTGTGTAATTATCAGGGTTTTCATAAATGTGAGTTGATTTTAGTGTTTGATGCGTACCGTGTGGCAAACCACAAAACAGAAATTTTGGATTATCATAACATTCATGTGGTATACACAAAAGAGGCGGAAACCGCAGACCAGTATATTGAAAAATTTGCTCACGAAAATGGTAAAAAATATCGTATCACCGTTGCGACATCCGATGGGTTGGAGCAGATTATCATTCGCGGAGCCGGGTGCAGGCTTTTGTCTGCCAGAGATTTTGAAGCGGATGTGAAACGCTCAGAGCAGGCGATACGGGAAATTTTAAAAGAACAATAAGAATTGGAGGAATGACAAATGGCAGCAATTGAAATAACGAAGGAAAATTATGAAGCAGAAGTATTACAGTCGGATAAACCGGTACTGTTAGATTTTTGGGCATCCTGGTGTGGACCATGCCAGATGGTATCACCGGTAATTGAGCAGATTGGAGAGGAAAATGATTCCATCCGCGTCGGTAAAGTGAATGTGGATGAACAGGGAGAACTTACGATGCAGTTTCGTGTCGTGTCGATTCCGACATTGGTTGTTATGAAGGGTGGAGAAGAGGTAAACCGAATTGTTGGGGCTGCCTCGAAAAGCGAAATTTTAGCAATGCTGTAAAAGCAAAAGAAGGGGGAGTAAAAAAATGACAGCGAAAAAGAAACGATTGCTTTTCATGGTGCTTGGCGTCTGTTTGTGTGCACTTATTGCGGTGTTGATAGGGGAGGGGGCAATATCAGATAATAAAAAAGAATACGCAGAAAGATGCAGTGAATTCGCTGGGATTTGGACAGATAAGGATAAGACGATATCTCTTGAGATACAGCGGGTGACAAGTGAGGCTATTTTCTTTTCTTTAGATGAAAAAAACAATCGACTGTTTTCTGGAAGAGCAGTTGGGAATGAAACCTATGAATTCACTTATAATTCGACGGGGAACATGTATCGGATGTCAATCCGGCCGGGAACGGAAAATAAGCTGACAATTCAGTTGTTAGACAAAAAGGTCAGATTAAATTTCCCGGGTGGAGGAATGAAAAAACAGAAACCGCCAAGATTTAATGGCATGCTGACGAAAAAAACGTCATTGGTGAATCAAAAGGCTTATTCACTTTCCGGTTATTTGGGAACAAAAAAGGAGCCAGCGAGAGCATTGAATCGGTATTGCTCGTTTAGCCGGTTAGAGGATGGCACGATATGGCGGGTGCATACGCTGCTCGACGAAACAGGGGAATATTTTAAAACGAATATATTGGGAATTACCATGAATTCAACATTGTCTGAGTGTAAGAGGGCACTTGGAAAGATGATATCTGAGCAGGCACTTGTCTGGAAAGGAATGCGGAGGCAGTATGAAAATGACAAGTATGTCAGCACCATTGTAACCAATGAATTTGGTGTTATAATAGAAATGGATTGTCAGCTTAAGAACCTGCCCGGGGCAAAGAGAGAAGGGGAATTTATTCTGAAAGGAAATACTTTGTACCGGTTTGCCGGGGATTATACTGGCGGAATAAAAATTACGATACCGGCAAAATGTAACCGGATTTCTTCGCATGCTTTTGATGCAGGAGAATATGGGTATTCACTCAATGAAAAGCGGAAATATACAAGGAACATTACGATTCCCAAAAAAGTATTTGTTGAAGAGGATGCGTTTGCAAATTGTGGTTCTCTTACGATAACGATTGCAGAGGGAACGACGAAAATAACGAAAAAAGCGTTTGCCCATATGGTTTCAGAAGAGTCCATGATGAAAAAAGTTAAGTGGGTAGAGGTAAATCTGCCTTCTTCCCTTGAAGTGGTGGAAGAGGGAGCGTTTGCTTTGGGAGAGTCCACAGACAAACTGCGCAGATTCTGGCAGATATATTCCTGGGATTCTGAGAGAATACCGGTACGTATAAATACCTTAAAGATAATGAGAGAATTTACACTTACATATATAGGAGATAATGCGTTTTGGGGAATTGATATGGATGGACTTCCACCAGGACTAACCTATCTGGGGACTAATTATACGGTTCAGCTGTATAGTTCGGGTTATGATTCCGATAGTAAGCTTGCGCTGCCCGTCTCGTTGAAAAAACTAAAATCTCATACCATTTATCTGTTGGATACTTTGGATAAACTGTATCTGCCAGATGATTTGGAGATTTTAGAGGATGATGCAATTTTTGGAGGCAGTGTACAGCAATTTGTATATAAAAGTGGATTAAATAAATTCAAACAGGAAAAAACATTTGGACAGTGGATTCGTTCCAAAGATGGCAGTGTCCTTTGCACAACAAATGTGATACAATATAATTCGAGATTAAAAAAGATGGAGATGGCATCGGGTGATTTTGAAAAACTACCTAATGAATATTACGAGAAATATAAAAAGAATTGTATTGTAGTGAAAGTGCCGGAAGGTGTTAAGGAAATTTGGGGAATGGCAAACCTTTCAACTTATGAGAAGGTAATTCTTCCGAAATCGTTAAAGAAGGTTAATGTTGAAGGAATTTTCTCAGATTTAACCGGACGAGTAGTGTTTCTTGGCGATAAAGTTCCGGAATTTACAGGAGAATGCGATATAAACCTGGGTGATGAGTTTGAAATCCGTGTAAAAAAGGGACTAGAGCGAAAGATGCTTCGGGCATTAAAAAAACATTTTTTAATGTCAAGTGATACGCTGAAAAGATATATTACAACTTTTTGACAAAACAAAGAATTAAACTATAATAGAATGTTGGGGGATAATCAAATTTTGAATTTTAGACCCTGGGCAGTATAAGATAGAATGGAGGAAAAAAAGAAATGAAACAATTGGTAAAGGGAATTGTCTTTGCGGCAGCAGCACTTATGCTTATGCAGGCACCGCAGGCACAGGCAAAGGTAAAAGTAAAAAAGGTAACGGTAAAGAGTAATTATGGAAGTAGTGTCCATGTTGCGGTTGGAAAAAAAGTGAAACTTACAACGACTGTGAAAGTATCACCGAATAAGTCGGCAAATAAAAAAGTTTCCTATAAATCTTCCAATAAAAAGATTGCAACGGTTTCATCATCAGGATATGTGAAAGGAATCAAAACCGGAAAATGTAAAATTACCGTGACATCCAAAAAGAATAAAAAGAAGAAAGCAAAAATTACGGTAACGGTCGTAAAGAAAGTAACATCCGTTGCGATTGAAAAGCCGAAAAATCAGTTATATGTAGGAAACAGTCTGACTCTGAAAGCGACTGTAAAACCGGCAAGTGGAAGCTATAAAAAGGTAACTTGGTCATCTTCGGACAAAAAGATTGCGACAGTTACAAAAGCCGGTGTGGTAAAAGGAATCAAAGCGGGAAACGTCACAATCAAAGCAACTTCTGTGGAGGGAAGTAAAAAAACAGCAAGTTTGAAAATGACTGTGATGGCAACCAACAGTGTCGGCATTGCCTCTGTGGAGGTGCTTAGCAACGATGTTGTCCGGGTATCTCTGGATAAAGCGAAGGCATTGACAAACAAACAATTTAAAATAGAAGGAAAGCGCTATTCTTATGGAACATATAACCGCACCTATTCCGTGGCAAGTATTCGTAACTATGATAATCGTACCTATGATATTAAGCTGACGGATGATTATAATGTAGAAAAAGATTCCTATGTCCGTGTCACAATCTCGGATTTGCCGGGTAATGGCGTAAAAACAATGGAAGCACAGGCGTTGTTTACCAAATTAAGCGAGCCAAAAGAAGAAAAATGGCTTGGCGTCGTTGGCGATGAGTGGAACAAAACAGTGGATTTAAGCGAGTACGGCTGTGGAAATCTTTCCTATCAGATTACGGGTGAGATTCCGGGAATTACCCGTAAAATTAAAAATAATGAAATCACATTTTCCGGGACATTGACAACTGTGACCGTGGGAACGGATATTACCATTAAGGCAACCGATGAAATGGGTACGAAGTTCACAAAAGTGATTCATGTGTATATTGGAAACGAATCTGCTATCGTGGCGAAAGCAGAGGATATGACGGTTGTGACCGGTACCCAGTTAGATGCAGTTCCATTTCTTGAGGTTCTTGGCGGCAGCGGTTCTTACAGCTATTCTGCAATTTCTCTGCCGGCAGGTTTGAAGATGGATGCGGAAACAGGAACGCTTAGTGGTAAAGTGTCCGGTGTTGGCGAATACCGTGTGCAGATTACGGTAAGTGATGAGAAAAATACAAACCGCATGGTTGAAACTTCTGCTCTTATCCGGGTGGTTGACCAAAGAAGAGTTGCCGGTCTTGTAGTAGATGAGAAAGGAGCGCCGGTAAAAGGTGTTTCTATCGTCTGCGAGAATTTGACAGATGGCAGCATTTTTACTTCGACAACGGATGAAAAAGGAAATTATGTTGTAAATGTCGGCGAGGGAACCTATCAGATTACAGCTTCACTCGGCGAAAGAAAAGATGCCGTATACCGGTTTACAATTGGCTCCGGCGGAAGAGAGCTTAATTTTACATTACAATAAATTGTAGTAGAAAGGAATTATTTTATGCTTGCAAAAATCGTAAGAGAATGTTATGGCAAAGAAATCAGTGAATGCGGGAAGGAAGAACTTTATCATGCTCTGCTTACGCTGGTGCAGAAAAAGGCAGGGGAAAAGGAAGAGAATACAGGAAAGAAGAAACTGTATTACATATCAGCAGAGTTTTTGATTGGAAAACTGCTAAGTAATAACCTGATTAACCTTGGGATTTATGAGGAAGTAAAAAAAGAACTTTCCGATGCCGGTAAAAATCTTACAGATTTAGAGGAATACGAGCCGGAACCATCACTTGGCAACGGTGGTTTAGGAAGACTGGCAGCCTGCTTTTTAGATTCCATTGCGACGCTTTCTCTGCCGGGTGATGGTGTCGGATTAAATTATCACTACGGTCTGTTCCGTCAGGAATTTAAGAACAGAAAACAGATGGAAGAGCCAAATCCATGGATGAATAAGGACAGCTGGCTGATTCGCAGTGACAAATCTTTTACGGTTTCTTTTGGCGGTTTCGATGTGAAAGCATCGTTGTATGATATTTTGGTGACCGGCTACGAGAGCCGGACGAACCGCCTTCACTTGTTTGATTTGGATTCTGTGGATGAAACGATTGTTCATGATGGAATTGAATTTGACAAGGAAGATATACGAAAAAATCTGACCTTATTTTTGTATCCGGATGATTCTGATGACAAAGGCCGTCTTTTGCGCGTGTACCAGCAGTATTTTATGGTAAGCTGCGGTGCACAGCTGATTCTTTCTGAAGCAAAGGATAGAGGCTGTAATCTGCATGACCTTGCAGATTATGCGGCAATTCAGATTAATGACACGCATCCATCCATGGTGATTCCGGAACTGATTCGTCTTTTGACAAAGGAGGGAATCCCGTTTGATGAAGCAGCAGAAATTGTAACAGATACCTGCGCCTACACGAATCATACGATTTTGGCAGAGGCACTGGAAAAATGGCCAATGTCGTTTATTGATGAAGTGGCACCGGCAATTGTTCCGATTATTCAGAAATTAAATGAGAAAATAAACGCACAGTATCACGATGAAAAAGTAGCAATTATTGATGGTGAAAATCGTGTTCATATGGCACATATGGATATTCATTTTTCACACAGTGTCAACGGCGTTGCTTATCTTCATACGGAAATTTTGAAAAATACGGAACTGCATAATTTTTATACCTTGTATCCGGAAAAATTCAATAACAAAACTAACGGTATTACATTCCGCCGCTGGCTGCTTCATGCAAATCCACTGCTTTCTTCCTTCTTATCGGAAACGATTGGAGATGGATATAAGAAAGATGCGGAAAAATTAAATGCACTTTTGGATTACCGTGATGACAAAGCAGTTTGCCGGAGATTATTAGAAATTAAAGATGCAAATAAAAAAGCACTTGCTTCTTATTTGAAACAGACACAGGGAATCAAATTGTTAGACAATGCGATTTATGATATCCAGATTAAGAGACTGCATGAGTACAAGAGACAGCAGTTAAATGCGTTGTATGCAATTCACAAATATTTGGAAATTAAGGCAGGTAAGATTCCAAAGCGTCCGATTGTTCTTTTATTTGGCGCAAAGGCAGCACCGGCGTACGTCATTGCCAAAGATATTATTCATTTGATATTGTGCTTGCAGCGTCTGATTGAAAAAGACCGTAAGGTGAGAAAACATCTGCAGGTTGTTATGGTAGAAAACTACAACGTCACAAAGGCTGAAAAACTGATTCCGGCATGTGATATTTCGGAGCAGATTTCGCTTGCCTCGAAAGAAGCAAGTGGTACCGGCAACATGAAGTTTATGTTAAATGGTGCAATTACTTTGGGAACCGAGGATGGTGCCAATGTGGAAATTCATGAGCTTGTCGGCGATGATAATATTTATGTTTTCGGAGAGGACAGTGATACGGTAATTGCCCGCTATGAGCGTGGAGATTACTGCTCAAAAGATTATTATGAAAAAGATTCGGAGTTAAAAGAAGCCGTTGATTTTATTGTCAGCAAGAAAATGCAGAAACTTGGTGACAAGACGATGCTTACAAGACTTTATAACGAGTTATTGAATAAAGACTGGTTTATGACATTCCCGGATTACAGAGCGTATGTGGCAGCCAAAGAAAAAGCCTATGCGGATTATGAAAACAGGGAAGAATGGGCAAAGAAAATGCTTGTCAACATTTCAAAAGCAGGTTTCTTTTCCTCTGACCGCACGATTTCGCAATACAATGATGAAATCTGGCACCTGTCAGAAGGTACTAAGTAAGGAAGGAATACTTAAATAACCCCATCCCTGGCGTGTGTGGGGGAGAGCAAGATCCGTGCTGGAGTTTTTCAGCCGGATTTTTGTCTCTCTTGGGCTCATGGAAGGATATTTACTTAAAAGCAGGGCAATGGCACCGCTCACAATTGGTGTGGACATGGAGGTGCCGCTTTTCTTTGAGTAGAAAGAGCCGTTTGTTTTGTCGGGAGGGCAGCAACTGATAATATGAGAACCGGGCGCAACGACGTCCGGTTTTTTGATGCAGGAAAACGTAGGACCTGCGCCGGAGTGAGAGGAAGGAATTACATCGGTTCTTTCGGCAAAATCATACGAGCCAACGGTGATAATTTTTCGGGAGTTTCCGGGTGCACTAATAGTCTGTGGGTCAGGTCCCTGATTACCGGCCGCAGCAACCACGATAATACCGGCATCCCAAAGCTGATTAACTTTGCGGACAAAAGCACTGTCTTCGGGATAGGCATGTCGGTCATTGGTGCCAATGGAAATATTTACAATGCGGATTTTTAAGCACTCCTGATTTTTAAGAATCCACTGAAGCCCATTCATGATGTCATGAATGGTGCCGTTGCCCTTACTGTTTAACACTTTAACCCCAATTAGATTTGCCTGCGGTGCGATGCCTTTGTATTTTCCATGAGAAAAGGTTCCTGCTCCGGCGGCAATCCCTGCAACGTGGCTTCCGTGGCCGTTGTCGTCATAAGGCGCAGGCTTTTGATAGAGAGCATCGTACCATCCGGTGATGCGTGAGCGGTAATCCGGATGCGGAAAAAGCCCGGTGTCAACAATCGCAACCCCGATGCCCTTTCCTAAAATTCCTTGTTTATGCACTGCTTCTGAAAAAACCGCTTTACGAACTCGATTCATCTGCTGACTTCCCCCGTAACTGTATATTGGTAATATATGCATTTTGTGACGAATCGTGTCAATTCAAAAATTTTTCAAATTAATGGTTGACCGTTGGTCATTTTTGTGTTACACTGCATATAGTTAAAGTGACTGATGGTCATTTTTGAAATTATTTATCAAAAAGTAGGAGGCGTACACGATGGTAATTAAGTTTGGTAAATGGCTTACCAGACACAAAGCAGTTGTCCTGATTATTGCATTTTTATTGTTAATACCTGCGACAATTGGTTATGTGTCAACGCGAATTAACTATGACTTGTTAAGTTATCTTCCGAATTCCCTTGAGACAGTATCCGGACAGGATACGATGGTAGATGAATTCGGGATGGGAGCCTTTTCCATGATTGTCGTAGAAGACATGGAGAAGAAGGACATTGTGGCTCTCAAAGAAAAATTGAAAAAAGTGAATCATGTGGAGGATGTTATCTGGTATGATGACGCAATGGATATTACAGTTCCGACAGAGATGCTCCCGGATAAACTTAGAGAGGGCTTGTTTAATGGGAACGCAACGATGATGATTGCCCTGTTTGACAATACAACATCGGCAGATTCAACGATGGATGCGATTACCGAAATGCGTGGTATTGTAAAGAAACAGGCATTTATCAGTGGTATGAGCGGTGTCGTTACCGATATTAAAAATCTGGCGATGGCAGAGATGCCGATTTATGTTGTTGTAGCAGCGGTGCTTTCGCTTCTCATTTTGTTACTGACGATGGATTCCCTGGTAACACCATTTATCTTTTTGCTTGGTATCGGTATGGCGATTGTCTATAACATGGGAACGAATATGGTATTTGGAGAAATTTCCTATATTACGCAGGCGCTGACAGCGATTTTACAGCTTGGTGTAACGATGGATTATTCCATTTTCCTTTTGGAAAGTTATGAAGCCAATAAAGTCAGGTATGACGGGGATAAAAACCGTGCAATGGCACATGCGATTTCCAATACATTTACTTCCGTTACCAGTAGTTCGGTAACAACGATTGCCGGATTTGCTGCACTTTGTTTCATGACCTTTAAATTAGGTATGGACTTAGGTCTTGTTATGGCAAAAGGTGTTATCATCGGCGTTATCGTATGTTTGACTGTTTTGCCGGCATTGATTCTCTGCTTTGATAAAGCAATCGATAAAACCACCCATAAGAATCTAATTCCAAATCTGGATGGTTTATCGAAAAAGATTGTAAAGGGATGGCCGGTTGTCTTAGTATTATTTTTAGTTTTACTGGGACCTGCGATGTACGGAAACAGCAATTACGAAATTTACTATGATATTGCGGGGGCACTTCCACAGTCACTGGATTCTGCCGTTGCAAATAAAAAACTCGAAGAGAAATTTAATATGAACAGCACCCATATCGTATTGATGAAAAATGGTATGGCATCCAAAGAAAAGAGTGAAATGTTAAAGAAAATTGAGGATGTGAAAGGTGTTAAATGGGCACTCGGAATTGATTCCTTTAAGGGGGTCAGCATTCCAAGCAGTATGATTCCGAAGAAACTGGAATCTAAACTAAAGAGTGATAACTATGAGATTGCCTTTGTCTGCTCCGACTATAAAGCAGCAACAGACGAGGTAAATTCACAGATTGCTGATATAAATAAGATTGTTAAGAAATACAGCAAAGATTCGATGGTAATTGGTGAGGCACCATTGACGAAGGATTTGCAGGATGTAACCGATATCGACTTAGTAAATGTAAACTATGTTTCGGTTGCTGCGATATTCCTTATAATTCTCATTACCTTTAAGTCCATTTTGATTCCGGTCATTTTGGTTATGGTAATTGAGTTTGCGATATTCTTAAATATGTCAGTGCCATTTTATACACACGAGTCGCTGCCGTTTGTGGCAAGTATCGTAATCGGTACGATTCAGCTCGGTGCGACTGTAGATTACGCAATTTTGATGACGAGCCGTTATCATAAAGAACGTGTGGTACGAAGAAAGAGTAAGAAGGAAGCAATCGATATTGCGCATAAGACTTCAATTAAGTCCATTATGATAAGTGGTATGTGCTTGTTTGCTTCAACATTCGGCGTAACGATGTCGTCAAGTATTGATATGATTAAGTCAATTTGTACGTTGTTGTCCCGTGGGGCAGTGATTAGTACAATCGTTGTTATTCTTGTTCTGCCGGCGATGCTGACAGTGTTTGATAAATGGATTTGCAAGACCACATGGGATATGCGGAAAATCGATTATTAGTTTGGAGGGACGATGACTATGAATAAGAAATTGAAAAAAACTTTACAATGTACAATGTGTGCTGTGCTTAGTCTTGGCATGGTAGTGTGCAACAGCTCTTTTGTAGAAGCAAAAAAAATCAAAAAACAGGAATCCGTTTATGTCAACGCGGCAGCAGATGGTTCAGTATCCAAGATTACTGTATCGGACTGGCTGAAGGGTGCAAATGAAACAACCGGAACCATTAATGATATTTCCGATTTGAAAAACATCTCGAATGTCAAAGGAGATGAGACATTCAAACAGAATGGTAAGGATGTTGACTGGAGCGGCGCCGGAAAAGATATTTACTATCAGGGTGAATCGGATGAAAAACTTCCGGTTGATATGAAGATTACTTACAAATTGGATGGTAAAGAAATTGCAGCAAAAGATATGCTTGGCAAGAGTGGAAAAGTGGAAATCCATGTTGCCTATACGAATAAGTCCAGCCGGAAGAAAAAAATTGATGGTAAAGAAACAACAATTTATACACCATTTGTTATGGTGACCGCAATGGTTCTTTCTTCTGACCATTTTGAAAATGTCGAAGTGGATAATGCAAGAGTAGTCAATGATGGTGATAATCAGATGATTATCGGCATGGGTGTTCCGGGAATGGCTGAGAACTTAGATTTGAGTGATGATATGGCAGATAAAATCCCTTCGGATTTTACGGTAACTGCTGATACAAAAGATTTTACAATTGGTAATACATTTACCTACGGAAGTGCCAGTCTTTTGAATGATTTGGATTTAGACGATGTGGATGAGTTAGATGATTTGGAAGAAAAACTGAATGATTTGACTGATGCTTCTGACAAATTAGTTGATGGATCTGATGATTTGTATGATAATTTGAAATTGTTTGACAGCAAAATGGGCGAGCTTAACACTTCTGTGAAGAAATTCCAGAAAGAGGGCGTAAACCAGTTGGCAAATGGAATCAGCACACTGGCAAAAGGTGCTCCGACATTAGTAAAAGGCGTTACCGATTATGCAAATGGTGTAACAACATTTGCAAAAGGAACCGCAAGTTATGTAGATGGTGCAGCAAAAATTACAAATGGATGTGCCTTACTTTACAAATCCGTAAAGGATATTCCAACTCAGATTCAGAGTTTTGATACCGGACTGAAGACCTACACCGGCAGTGTCGACAAACTTGGTTCAAAACAGAATGTTACGGCATTGAAATCCGGAGCAAAAGCGGTTAGTGATGGTGTGACATCGTTAAATACCAATTTGGCAAGTTTAGAAAAAACGTATGAGACTACGGATTTACTGTTAAAGAAATTGAAAGCGACCGGTGCAGATGCAACAACAGTTGCAACGTTAGAGCAGGTACTTGCCGGACAGAAACAGGCAATTCAGGCAATGAAACAGGCAACTTCCACAACCGGTGATTTAAAAGTTGGTGCTGAAAAAGTATCCGGCAGCGTAGCAACAGTAATGGACAGTTTGGATAAGCTGTCTGCAAACTCCTCAACTTTGACAGAAGCTTCTACAAAATTGAAAACCAGCATGCCGACATTGGTTTCCAGCGTGAAAACACTGAAAGAGGGTGGCGATACACTGGCGAAGAACAATAAGAAGTTAAAGAGTGCATCAAAGAAACTTGTGAAATCCGGAAAGACATTGAAAAAGAGCATTAAAACGGTAGGCAGCGGTGTGAAGAAGTTAGACAAGGGAAGCAAATCCTTAAAGAGTGCTGCCGGAAAATTGTCAACAGGTGTTGGTAAACTAGATACAGCAAGCGGTAAGCTGAAAGATGGAAGCAAGAAATTAGCCGACGGCATGAGCGAATTTAATAAAGATGGTATTGAAAAAATCAATGACACGTATGAAGAGGATGTCAAAGGTTTGATTGACCGTCTGAAAGCCGTTTGTGAAGTTGGAAAAGATTATAAGAGTTTCAGCGGCATTCACGGCTCTATGAATGGTGAAGTGAAATTTGTCATTGAGACAGCAGCCATTGAAAAAGAGGACTAGGTGATTTTGTATGGGCAAATTGGATGATAAGAAAAAGCAAAAGAGAGATTCTCTGCTGATGGCAGCATTTGCTCTATTTACGCAGAAGGGAATAAATGACACATCCATTTCCGATATAGCTAAAAAGGCAAATATGGCAAAAGGAACATTTTATCTTTATTTCAAAGATAAATTTGATATCCGCGACAAATTGATTGCAGATAAGGCAAGACAGGTATTTTGCCGTGCATTAGAGGAGATGAACCGGGTGCAGCTGGATTCATTGGAAGACCATGTAATCTTTTTGATTAATTCTGTTATTAATCAATTGAACCAGAACAAAAATTTATTGAAATTTATTTCAAAAAATTTAAGCTGGGGAGTTTTTCAGAAGGCACTTTTGCTGGAGAATAATGAAGATGGTGACAGTTTTTATCAAAGATATTATTTGCTTTTGGATCAGTCAGGAAGGATGTTTCGTAATCCGGATTTGATGCTGTATATGATTGTGGAGTTTGTTAATTCAACTTGTCATAGTGTAATTTTGCAGCAACAGCCGGTGACGTTAGAAGAATTAAAACCGGAGCTTGCCGGTGTGATTTGTGATATCATTCATAGGCAGGAAATTCGATAAAAAAGTCAGACCGTGTCTGTCGGTGTTTCGTAAGCCGGCAGGCACGGTTTTATTATGCAAAAGATACATGGTTTGTTTAGAATAATCTATTGCAAGAATTGTTTCCTTGCTTTACAATAGCCAAAAGAGTAGTTAATGAAAGCAGGGGGAATTATCATGAAGAAAAATCAACTGCCAAAGCAGGTATTAAATACGCTTTTGGCATATCAAATAAAATCCGATGATATTTTAGATGTTTGTCCGTTTGATTTATCTTTTGATTCGGAATATATCAGTGGATATTTGTTCTTGACAAGTACGAAAATTGGCGTTGCCAAGAGCCGCCATGAACAGATGACGGTTCGCTATTTCCGTGGAACGAAGACGGCAGATATGCAGTATGCAGAGGATGAAAAAGAATATATGCTGGAATGGTTTGATTTGGCGGATACTTCGCATATGAGAGTGGAAAAGCAGCTCGCGACAAATCTAGTCACAATTGATTATAAGGGCAAACCACTTTTATTAGCGGCGCTGACAAATCTGTATTTTGAACAGATGAATTTGTTTCGTAAAAGTTATAATAAGATAAAAAAATATCCAGAGGAAGCAGAAGAAGTGGAAGCGTCTGCGGATATTCAGGAGCAGAAAGCACAGTATTGTCCAAAGTGTGGAACGATGTACCCGGATCCAAAAAGAAAAATCTGTCCGAAGTGCATGAATAAACGTTCGATTTTTGGAAGAACGATGAAATATTTTCTTCAGTACCGTTTTAAGGTTATTATTATTTTTGCCTGCTATTTTCTGGCGGCCGGATTGAATCTTGTATGGCCTTATTTAAGCGGTACGGTATTGTATGATGAGATTCTGCCGGGAAAAGTTTCACAAAGTGAAATCGGGCGGTATGGTTTTGCTCTTTTGATGCTTGTGCTTGTAATGGTATTGTCAAAACTTGTACAGCAGGGCGTCCAGCTTGTACAGGGAACCTTGATGGCACAGGTGGTTGCAGCGACTGTGCGTGACATGAAGCAGGATGTATTTTCCAATATGGGAAGATTGTCACTTGGATTTTTTACAAGCAAGCAGACCGGTGGACTTATGACACGTGTGTTAAGTGATGCAAACCGTGTGACTGACTTTTTCTTAGATGGATTTCCGTACATATTTGTGCATGGCTTTACCATTCTTGCTACGTTTACGGTTATGTTCCGTTTGAATTGGCAGATGGCACTGGTAGCCTGTATTCTGCTGCCACTGTTAGTTTTTATGAGCGTGAAATTAAAGCCGAAATTGTGGAGTTTGTTTGGCAGACGCCACCGGGCAGAGCGTGCGGTAAATAACCGTGTCAATGACAATTTGACAGGTTCTCGTGTGGTAAAAGCTTTCGGACAGCAAAAGCAGGAAAAAGAGCGTTTCAAAGCGCCAAATGAGCGTCTGAAAGAGGCGGAAATACGCATTGTAAAATACAATAATAAATTTACGATTTTATATAATTTAGTGCAGGAGATTTCAAATATCTGGGTTTGGATTGTCGGTGTGATTCTGCTTCTGAATACGCATACCGTGGAACTTGGTGTTTTGATTACGTTTGTTGGCTATGTGGGGCAGTTAAACGGACCGATGAATTTCTTCTCCCGTGTATTTCAGATGTGGTCGGACAGTATCAATGCTGCCCAACGCATGTTTGAAATTATGGATGCCATTCCAGAGATTGAAGAGGTGGAAAATCCGAAGCAGATTAAAAATCCAAAGGGAGAAATTACACTTTCTCATGTGAGTTTTGGCTACGAGACAAATCATCCGGTTTTGAAAGATATCAGCCTTCATGTAAATCCCGGTGAAATGCTTGGTATTGTGGGGCGTTCCGGTGCCGGAAAAACGACGCTTGTAAATTTGATTTCGCGTCTTTATGATGTGGATGAGGGAGAAATTTATCTGGATGGTATTCCGGTAAAGGAATTAGCTTTTCATGATTTACGGAAAAATGTGGCGATGGTATCACAGGACACTTATATTTTTATGGGAACGGTGGCTGATAACATCGCTTATGCGAATCCGGAGGCGACGAGAGAAGACGTAGTGCAGGCTGCAATTTTAGCAAGTGCGCATGAATTTATCGCCAATATGCCGGATGGTTATGATACCGTGATTGGAGCATCGGGTAAAGACTTGTCGGGCGGTGAAAAACAGAGGATTTCGATTGCCAGAGCAATTTTAGCAAATCCGAAAATTTTGATTTTAGATGAAGCGACGGCAAGTGTGGATACGGAAACCGAGAAAGCAATCCAAAATTCACTTAATTATCTGGTGAAGGGAAGGACGACATTGTCCATTGCACACCGCCTTTCCACACTGCGGGACGCAAACCATTTAGTTGTAATTGATGGTGGAAAAATCGTCGAAGAGGGTACGCATAAGGAATTGGAAAAGAAACAGGGAATTTATTATAAGCTGATGGAGTTACAGACGAAATCACTGGCTTTGAAAGGGGAATCGTTATGAGTGAAAATCAAGTCATCACAAATATGGAAAATGAAGTCGAGGAAATGACGGCAATTCACTATCTGAATCAGGACAATGCTGTTTTTGAGAGAACAGAGGGCGGCTTTTTATCTCTTTCTTACGAGGGAAAGAAGTGGGACAGGATTCAGGTGATTCGTCTGTTTCCATTTACTGAGCCGGATTCTTTTCTTTCGATTCGGACGGTAGAAGAACGCTCCCATGAAATTGGGGTAATAAAAAATATCAAAGAGGTAGATAAGAAAACGAGAAAAATGCTTTTGGAGCAGTTAAATCTTCATTATTTTACCCCGATAATTCAGAAGATTCTGGATATCAAGGATGAGTATGGTTATGCCTATTTTCATGTTATGACCGACCGTGGGGAGTGTCGCTTTACGATTAACATGGGAAGTAATGCGGTGGTGCGGTTAAGTGACTGCCGTCTTCTCATCACTGATTTGGATGAAAACCGGTTTGAGATACGGGATGTATTTGCTCTTTCGCAGAAGGAACAAAGAAAACTGGATTTGTTCTTGTAGGATAGAAAGTTTGAGGTAGCAGTATGATTTTAAGATATGAACTGCCAAAAGAGGCAGAGCAGGTTATTTCGCTTACGGACAACGAACGCATTTACTATGCGGTTCCGGTCGATATTGATGATGCCGGAAATTTTTTGGAAGACTCCTATTTTATTGTCACAAACCGCAGACTTTTTGTTGTGGAAAAGGGCAGTATCAAACAGGAATACGATGTTTCCAAATGTATCGATGTAAAAGCAGAGGCAAAAATCGGTGGCGGACTTTTAGTAATCAATTTTGACGGTGTGCCAAAGCACATTGTTCATTATTCGGCGAGACATTTATCGCGTTATGCTTACATTGCCAGAGGAATCCATATTCTGGCATCCGGCAGAGAGGAAGAGGTAGTCAGTACGGAATACGAGAAAATATGTCCGAAATGCCACCATGCGATACCGGGTACGAAATATTGTCCGCACTGCTCCAAAGAGGGCGGATTCTGGAAAGGCTTTTTGAAAATGGCAGCACCGTATAAGAGAAAGTTTGCGGGGATCATTGTGTTAATGATTCTGGCTGCCGTTGTGACACTCTTGAATCCGGAAATACAAAAGCATTTGGTGGACGATGTTTTGAAACGCAGAGAGGGTGGAATTTCAACCGCTTTTATCTGCCTTGGCATCATGTTTTTGTTAAGTGTCGGAATTGTTGTGATTAACATTTTAAAAACGTATTACTGTACGGTTTTAGGCGCAACTATTTCAAAAGATTTGCGGCAGCGGATGTTTTCCCACATTCAGATTTTATCGCTGAATTTTATCAATGACAGAAGGCCGGGCGAATTGATGAACCGAATTGTTTTTGATACGGGAAAGATTCGTGAATTTATGGAGCGAACTTTCTGTAATATGTTTACGGTCTGTTTTATTTTTGCCTGTGACATTATTTTTATGGTGTTACTCAATGTAAAACTTGCACTGCTTGCGTTTGTTTTCATTCCGGCGGCAGTATTTGTGACGTATGCGTTCCGAAAGAATATTCACAGACGGTTTCATTTGCAGTTTAAGAAGAGCGATGAGGTAAACAGCAGTTTGCAGGATGTGATATCCGGTATGCGCGTGGTGAAATCCTATGGAAAAGAAGAAAATGAGCGAGATAAATTCAATATGCTTACGGATGAGTTCTGTCGTGTACAGACAAAAAATGAAGTGTTTTGGGCTGTGTTTATGCCGATGGTAAGCCTTTTGATGGGAGCTGGTGTGTTCCTTGTGATTTATTTTGGCGGATTGGATGTATTAGGCGGCAGGATGACGACCGGTGAACTGCTACAGTTTGTAACATATACACAGCTTTTATATATGTATCTAAATTGGATGACAAATATGCCGAGAGAACTGATGAATCTGATTAGCAGTATGGAAAGAATCAATGATGTTTTGACACAGGAACCTTTTATTGAGGATGTGCAAAAGCCGATTCGCCTTGATGTGGAAGGAGAAATCCGGTTTGAGCATGCCTCGTTTGGTTACAAATCATATCAGCCGGTTTTGGAAGATTTGAATCTTACGATAAAGAAAGGGGAAATGATTGGTATTGTAGGCGCATCCGGAACCGGAAAGTCTACGATTATCAATCTGATTATGCGTCTTTATGAGGTGGATGATGGTAAATTGTTGGTCGATGGGCATAATATAAAGGAAATCCAGTCGGATTATTTTCATTCACAAATTGGTGTGGTGTTACAGGAGACATTTTTATTCTCTGGGACAATTCTTGAAAATATCCGTTTTGCCAGACCGGATGCCTCATTAGAAGAAGTGATAATGGCGGCAAAAACGGCAAATGCACATGAATTTATATCACAGACGCCGGATGGGTATAATACATATGTGGGAGAAAAAGGACACAGTTTGTCCGGTGGAGAGAGACAGCGGATTGCGATTGCGAGAGCAATTTTGAATGAACCTAGACTGTTAATTTTAGATGAAGCAACGGCAAGTCTTGACACGGAGAGTGAATTTATGATACAACAAGCATTGGAGCGTTTGACCAAGGGGCGTACTACCTTTGCGATTGCGCATCGTCTTTCGACGTTAAAACATGCAGACAGACTTGTTGTAATTGACGGACATCGTGTTGCGGAAGTGGGGTCTCATGAAGAATTGATTGCAAAGAGAGGTATTTATTATCGACTTGTAAAAGCACAGTTAGCAATGCAGGGAGACGAAAATTTACCACTAGGAGGAAAGTGTGAAGCAGTTATTTAAGTTTTTAAGTTCATACAAAAAAGAATGTATTTTCGCCCCGTTGTTTAAATTGTTTGAGGCGACGTTAGAATTATTTGTGCCGCTTGTTATGGCAGCAATTATTGACCATGGAATCGGAAGCAGAGATTATGGTTTTATTGGATGGATGGGAGGTATATTGGTTCTTTTGGCAGCGGTTGGTTTGACCGCTGCTCTTGTGGCGCAGTATTTTGCGGCGAAAGCAGCTGTGGGATTTGCCGCCGGACTGAGACAGGCGTTGTTCCGTCATATTCAGTCCTTATCGTTTGGAGATGTTGACCAGGTAGGAAGTTCTACATTGATTACCCGTTTGACAAGTGATACGAACCAGTTACAGGCAGCTGTTAATATGGCACTTCGTTTGTTTCTGCGTTCGCCGTTTGTAGTGCTCGGTGCGATGGTTATGGCGTTTACAATTGATGTCAAGGCTGCGCTTGTTTTTGTAGTTGTCATTCCATTATTATCAATCGTTATTTTCGGTGTGATGTTTGTCAGTATTCCGATGTACCGCCGTGTGCAGGAGGCACTTGATAAACTGTTAGGAAGAACCCGTGAGAATTTGTCCGGTGTCCGTGTGCAGCGTGCTTTTAATAAGCAGGAACAGGAGAAGGAAAAATTTGCGGAAGAAAATCAGGCATTAAATAAGTTCCAGATGGTAGTGGGAAGAGTTTCCGCACTTACAAACCCGATTACCTATCTGATTATCAATGTCGGAGTAATTGCGTTAATCTGGATTGGTGCGCTGAAAGTAGATGCCGGTTATTTGTCTCAGGGACAGGTAGTTGCGTTAGTTAATTATACGGCACAGATTTTGGTAGAATTAATCAAACTGGCGAACATGATTGTTATGGTAAATAAAGCGATTGCCTGTGGTGACCGTGTGCAGGAAGTCTTTGAGAGAGAACCGGGACTTTCTACGCCGAATGAGGAGACAAAGCCGGGGGATGGCGACATTGCTGTTTCATTTGAACATGTCGGTCTTGTCTATCCGGGAACCCATACGGAATCCCTTACCGATATTCATTTTTCTGTGAAAAAGGGAGAGACCGTTGGCGTTATCGGTGGTACCGGTTCCGGAAAAACATCGTTAGTTCATTTGATTCCGAGATTTTATGATATTACATCCGGTAAATTGCTCGTTGATGGTGTAGAGGTTCATAAGCAGTCACTTGCCTTGTTGAGAAAACGGATTGGTGTTGTGCTTCAGAAAGCCGTTTTGTTTGAAGGAACCATCCGCTCCAACCTGCAATGGGGCAAAAAGGATGCAACGGAAGAGGAAATGTGGAAGGCGCTTGAAATTGCTCAGGCAAAAGAAGTTGTTCTTGGAAAACCGGATGGACTGGATTCGGTTGTGGAGCAGGGAGGGCGAAATTTCTCCGGCGGACAGAAACAGCGTCTGACAATTGCCAGAGCATTGGTGAGAAGACCGGAAATATTGATTATGGATGATAGTGCCTCGGCACTTGATTATGCAACGGATGCCGCTCTTAGAAAGGCAATTCGCGAAGAATTAAAAGATATGACACTCTTTATTGTTTCCCAGCGTGCGGCTTCGGTGCGAAATGCGGATAAGATTGTTGTGCTTGATGATGGCGTGATTGTAGGAATGGGAACGCATGATACGCTGATTGATTCCTGTGAGGTCTACCGGGAAATTTATGAATCCCAATACGGAAAGGGGGCAAGATAGTCATGACGCAGAAGGAAACGATAAAAAAGGTGCTGCATTATATCCGCCGCTACCGGTTTTTCCTGATTGTTTCTCTTGTACTGGCGCTGATTACGGTTGTGCTTACCCTTTACGTGCCGATTCTTACCGGACAAGCAGTGGATTTGATTGTAGGAAAAGGACAAGTTGATTTTGCCGGTGTTTATCACATTTGTGTGAAAATCGGAATTGCTATTTTGCTTACGATGGCGGCACAGTGGGTGATGAATGTTGCCAATAACAAAATCACTTACAGTGTTGTGCGTGATATCCGTACGGATGCTTTTGAGAAAATTCAGATACTTCCGCTTAGTTACATTGACAGTCATTCTTATGGTGGAATTGTGAGCCGTGTTATTGCGGATGCCGACCAGTTTGCCGACGGATTGTTGATGGGATTTACCCAGTTGTTTACCGGTGTAATTACGATTTTAGGAACGCTTGGCTTTATGCTTAGTGTCAGTGTACCGATTGCATTAGTCGTTGTGGTTTTGACACCGGTATCTCTGTTTGTGGCAGCGTTTATTGCGAAAAGAACATATCAGATGTTTCGTATGCAGTCAGAGACCAGAGGGGAGCAGACGGCGCTGATTGAAGAAATGATTGGCAACCAGAAAGTAGTTCAGGCATTTGGACAGGAGAATGAAGTAGGAGACCGTTTTGATGAAATTAATGACCGTCTTTCTAAGTATTCGCTTCAGGGAACCTTTTTCTCATCCATTACCAATCCGTCCACTCGTTTTGTCAATGCGCTTGTGTATGCGGCAGTTGGTGTGTTTGGTGCTTTTTTCGCAATTCAGGGCGGTATTTCGGTTGGGCAGCTTTCCTGTTTCTTAAGTTACGCAAACCAGTATACAAAACCGTTTAACGAAATTTCAGGTGTCGTGACAGAACTTCAAAATGCGATTGCCTGTGCCGGACGAGTGCTTGAATTGATTGAAGAAACACCGGAGATTCCGGATTCAGAAGATGCCATAAAGCTTGGCAAAGCAGATGGAAAAGTGGAAATTGAAGATGTGTATTTTTCTTATGAGCCGAATCAGAAATTGATTGAGCATTTTAATTTACAGGTAAAGCCCGGACAGCGTGTAGCAATTGTTGGTCCTACCGGCTGTGGTAAAACGACGTTAATTAATCTCTTGATGCGGTTTTATGATGTAAATTCCGGTGCAATTAAAGTAAGTGAAAAAGATATCCGGAAAGTGACGAGAGAGAGCCTTCGTGCTAATTATGGTATGGTGCTTCAGGAAACGTGGTTAAAGCAGGGAACCATCTGGGAAAATATCGTGATGGGGCGTGAGAATGCGACGGACGATGAAGTGTTAGCAGCGGCAAAGGCAAGTCATGCACACAGTTTTATTAAGAGACTTCCAAACGGTTACGATACCGTGATTGGTGAAGATGGCGGAAGTTTGTCGGCAGGACAAAAACAGTTGTTATGTATTACAAGAGTAATGCTTTGTCTGCCGCCAATGCTGATTTTGGATGAGGCAACTTCATCCATTGATACGCGCACCGAGATGAGGATTCAGAAAGCGTTTGCTACGATGATGCAGGGTAGAACGAGTTTTCTGGTGGCGCATCGTTTGTCAACCATTCAGGAAGCAGATGTGATTCTTGTGATGCGGGATGGAAAAATCGTGGAGCAGGGAAATCATGAAGAACTGTTAGCTGCAAATGGATTTTATAAGAATTTGTTTGATGCTCAGTGGAGCTAAAAGAATAAAAAAGACCTGCCGTGTGGTTTACTGCACGGCAGGTCTTTTCTTTTTTATTAACCCATTTGTACGGTTACAGAAACTTGTTTTTTGGATGCGTCATACGGAATTACGGTTGTCTGTCCAAGACTTTGTCCGTCAACAATTAATTCCTTTACACCCTTTTCAACATTATCCGGATTCTTTACTTCAATGTTGTATTCAACACCGCGGAATGTACGGGTAATTGTAAAGTCACCAAAGTTTTTCGGAATACATGGATTCACGCTCAATCCTTTTAATGTTGGCTCAACACCTAAAATGAATTGGGATACATTTAAGAAGGTCCAGGCGGCAGTTCCTGTGAGCCAGCTGTTTTTCGCTTCACCAAATGTCTTAGCATCTTTTCCGGCAATCATCTGGGAATAGACATACGGTTCGGTGCGATGGATTTCACTGATTTCTTCTAAATAAGCCGGGCAGGTTTTGCGGTAAATTTCAAAAGCTCTGTCACCGCGTCCAATCTGTGTTTCAGCAGCGGAAATCCAAGGGTTATTGTGACAGAAGATACCGGCATTTTCTTTGTATCCCGGTGGATAAGAAGAAATTTCGCCAAGGTTTACATAGTATCTTGTATATGGTGGCTGCAAAAGTACAATACCATATTTGGTATCCAGTTTTTCTTTTACGGAATCCAATGCTTTTTTAGCAAGACCGTTTTCTACGCCGACACCTGCCAATACACAGAAGCCCTGAGGTTCAATATAAATCTGTCCCTCTTCACATTCTTTGGAACCGACTTTGTTGCCGTCTGCGTCGTAAGCACGTAAGAACCATTCGCCGTCCCAACCGCTTTCTTCAATGGCTGCGATCATTTTTTCAACTTCTTCTCTGGCTCTTTTGGCTTCTTCCGGTTTATTAATTGCGTCGCAGAGGTCAGCGTATTCTTTACCGTATTTGACAAACATACCGGCAATAAATACCGATTCAGCAACCGGTCCTTCGCTAGGGCCAAAGGTCTGGAAGGATTCGCCCGGTTCTTTGGAGAAGCAGTTCAAGTTCAGGCAGTCGTTCCAGTCGGCGCGTCCAATCAATGGAAGATTGTGCGGTCCTTTGTGGTTGACTGTGTAGTTAAAGGAGCGTGTCAGATGTTCAAACAAACTTGTTGCCACGCTAAAATCATTATCATAAGGAACGGTTTCGTCCAAAATGGAGAAATCACCGGTTTCACGGATGTAAGCGGAAGTTCCGGCAATCAGCCACAATGGATCATCGTTGAATCCGCTACCGATATCACTGTTTCCTTTTTTTGTTAATGGCTGATACTGGTGGTAAGCACTGCCGTCAGCAAACTGTGTGGATGCGATATCGATGATTCGCTCTCTGGCGCGGTCCGGAATCAGGTGGACAAAGCCAAGCAAATCCTGACAGGAATCACGGAATCCCATGCCTCGTCCGATTCCGGACTCATAATAAGAAGCGGAACGCGACATATTAAAGGTAACCATGCACTGATACTGGTTCCAGATATTTACCATGCGGTTTAATTTTTCATCCCCTGACTTCACCGTATAGTGGGAGAGGAGACGGTTCCAATGCTCATTCAATTCGTGGAAGGCATCGCTTACCTGCTCTTTCGTTTGGTATTTGTTAAGCAGTTCGTCTGCCGGTTTTTTGTTAATTACATTTGGTGCTTCAAATTTATCATCCGGGTCATTTTCGCAGTAGCCGAGAACGAATACAAGTGTCTCACATTCACCCGGTTTCAGTGTCAGATTAATCTGGTGTGAACCAATCGGATACCAGCCGCTTGCGATCGAATCGGTAGCATTTCCCTGTTCGATGGCAAGAGGGTCTGCAGCACTGCGGTATGCACCAAGAAAGGCGTCGCGGCTTGTGTCAAATCCGTCAATATCATGATTTACGGCAAAGACCGCATAATGGTTGCGGCGCTCGCGGTATTCTGTTTTGTGGTAAATGCGGGAGCCGATAATCTCTACTTCTCCGGTATTTAAGTTTCGCTGGAAGTTTGTCATATCATCCATTGCATTCCAGAGACAGAACTCAATATAGGAAAATAAAGTTATGGTGCGCTCGCAATCTGTTGTGTTGGTAATTGTGATTTCATTGATTTCACAATTGTCGTGAACCGGAACAAAAGTCAAAAGATTTGCATTGATTCCATCTTTCTCAGATATAAAGCGGGTGTAACCCATGCCGTGGCGGCATTCATAGGAATCCAAATCTGTTTTGACCGGCATCCAACCGGGATTCCATACGGTATCACCGTCTTTTATATAGAAGTAACGGCCACCCTCATCGTTTGGAATGTTGTTGTAGCGGTAACGTGTCAAGCGCAACAACTTTGCATCTTTATAGAAACTGTACCCGCCACCGGTGTTGGAAATCAAAGAAAAGAAATCCGTGCTGCCTAAATAGTTAATCCAAGGCAGTGGTGTTTTGGGGGTTGTAATCACATATTCACGATTGGCGTCATCAAATTTTCCGAATTTCATAGAACCTCCATTCCGATGCTTTGCAAAGCATCCTTATAATAGTATTAGCATAATGTCCCCAGGCGGAGTGCTCCGCAGCTTTGTTGCACAAATCGCTTCTTCCTCATATTAGGCGGTTATCAAGGTCAACGTTTCTTTCGTGCAAGCACGAAAAATCGTTGACTTTGATAACCTGGGGACTTACGAAAACGATTTCGTGATAATTTCATTATATAGGAAGTCGAAGGGAAATGCAAGCAAGATATTTGTGCAATTCTAACAAAAAAAATTAAATTAGTATTGACTCTTTGTGAAAAGTGTGGTACAGTAGACTTACGAAAACGATTACGGAAAACGAGGAATGCTCATGGTATCAATGAAAGACATCTCAGAGACATGCGGTGTATCGATTGCGACAGTAAGCAAAGCATTGAATGGACGCACTGATATAAGTACTTCGACAAAAGAACGGGTGCTTGAGGTGGCTAAGAAGATGGGCTATGTACCAAACTCATCCGCTCGTGCACTGAAGACAAACCGTACTTATAACATTGGAGTGTTATTTGCGGATGAAGCGCGAAGTGGTTTGACCCATTCCTATTTTTCTCCGGTGCTTGACAGCTTCCGACAGGGAGTGGAAGAAAAGGGATATGATATAACTTTTTTGGGAAGGCATGTGGGAAAGAGTGAATTGTCCTATAGTGAACATAGCAAATATCGCGGAGTCGATGGTGTGATTGTTGCTTGTGTGGATTTTGAAGCGGAAGAAGTAAAAGAGTTGCTTCAAAGTGGTATACCGGTTGTGACAATCGATTATATATTTAATGACAAGGCATGTGTTATGTCGGACAACATTAGAGGAATGGAACAATTGGTTTCTTACATTATACAATGTGGACATAAGAAAATTGCTTATATCCACGGCGCGGATTCTTTTGTTACTAGAAGCCGTATCGGAAGTTTTTTGCGGACGATGAAAAGGTATGGGATAGAAACCGAAGACAGATATATTCGGGAAGGTATTTACCATGCGCCGGATGTATCGGCAAAAATTACTCACGAATTATTATCATTGGAAGATAGACCTACTTGTATTGTTTATCCGGATGATTTTTCTTGTATCGGAGGTATTAATGTGATTCGAAGCAAAGGACTTTCGATTCCTAATGATATCTCAGTAGCCGGTTATGACGGACAAAGAATTGCCCACGTGATTGAGCCGAAGATAACGACTTACCGGCAGAATACAGAACAAATCGGAAAAGTCGCAGCAGCAAAGTTGGTAGAGCTGATTGAACAGCCGGAACTGGCACTTGTTGAAAGACTTGATGTACAAGGAGAATTAATACGAGGATGTTCAGTTCTTTCGATGAAATAATAAAAGTTATTCCTTAAAGGAATGACACGAAACTGTTCACAACTTTCATGAAGAAATTTGTGGAAGAATTAAAAAAATTATTATTTTAGGAGGGTATTGATTTATGAGGAAAAAATGGTTAGCGCTGGCATTGTCTATGGCTATGGTAGTTGGTTCAATTACCGGATGTGGCGGAAGTGACAGCAACAAGGATGCAAGTAATTCATCAAAGAGCAACGATTCAGCAAAAGTGGAAACCGTAGCTGATGGTGGCGGAAAAGTTCTTAACATTTATGTTTGGAACACAGAGTTCAAAGAGCGTTTTGAAAAGTATTATCCGGATTACAACAAAGATACACAGAGTATCGGTGATGTAAAAGTTAAATTCGTGACAAACACAAACGAAGGTGGTGTTTATCAGAAGAAACTGGATGCTGCTTTGAAAAAACAGGACAGCGCAAGTGCAGATGACAAAATTGATATGTTCCTCTGCGAGATGGATTATGTAAACAAGTACACGAATACAGACATGGCTCTTGATATTAAATCACTTGGACTTACCGATGATGATTTGAGCCAGATGTATGATTACACAAAACAGGCTGCTACAAAGAGTGATGGTACTCTTCGTGCTGTTTCATGGCAGGGCTGCCCTGGTGGATTTGTTTATCGTCGTTCTATCGCAAAAGAAGTATTTGGAACAGATGATATCGAAAAGATTCAGGAGCAGGTATCTGACTGGGATAAGTTCGCAGCAGCAGCTGAGACTTTGAAGGGCAAAGGATACAAGATGCTTTCCGGTTATGATGATGCACTTCGTGTATACTCAAACAACGTAAGCCAGAAATGTGTAAATGATGAAGGTGTTATCCAGATTGACCCATCCATCGAAAAATGGATTGACACAACAAAAGAGTATACTGACAAAGGTTACAACAACGGAACAAGCCTTTGGGCTGAAGAGTGGACTGCTGACATGGGCAAAGATAGTAAAGTATTTGGTTACTTCATGCCTGCATGGGGCATTAACTTCTCCATGGCAGAAGGATCCGGTGCTAAGAAAAATGATGACGGTACCTTTACACCGGGCGGAAGTTACGGTGACTGGGCTGTAGTAACCGGACCACAGTCATTCAACTGGGGCGGTTCCTTCATCTGTGGAGCAGCTGGAACAGATAATGCAAAATTGGTTGCAGACATCATGAAGAAACTCTGCTGTGACAAAGACATCATGTTCAACATCAGCAAAGACACTTCAGACTTCGTAAACAACAAGGCAGCAAACAAAAAGCTGGAAGAGGAAAATGTAACATCTGACTTCCTTGGTGGACAGTCTCTTGTAAAAGCTTTAAGTTCAGCAGCTGACAACATCAATTGCAGCAACGTATCTCCTTATGACCAGATGTACATCGAAAGCTTGATGGCTAAGATGAAAGATTACTATCAGGGTAAAGTAAGCAAAGAGAAAGCAATTGACAACTTCAAGAACGAGGTAATCAAGAGTTATCCGGATTTGAAAAAATAATGGGTAACAGCTTAGAAACGAATTAGTTTTCTGGCGGGACGGGGTGCCCCTGTCCCGCCATTTTTATCAAAAGGTAAGGGGGATTTTATGGCTGGAAAGAAAGATGTGACGGCGTATAAACGTCCGCACAAATTAAAGTATGGCAAATGGGGCCTGATTTTTATCCTTCCGTTTTTCATTTGCTATGGTATATTTCAGTTATATCCGTTGATTGCAACATTTTATCGAAGCTTTTTTCATGACAAGACGGATATATTCCTAAATAGTGTATTTGAGTTTGCAGGGTTTGAAAATTATATCGACCTTTTTACCAAATATGATATTGTAAAATATTTTGGTAATACGGTGTTATTGTGGTTACTTGGTTTTATTCCACAGATTATTGTATCATTGCTTTTTGCATCTTGGTTTACTGACATTCGATTAAAATTGAAAGGTACTGGTGCGGTTAAGGTTATTTTGTATTTACCGAATATGCTGATGGCCTCATCCATAGCAGTATTGTTTGGTAAACTATTTGCAGTAACCGGACCAATCAATCATATATTAGGAACGTCCATTCACTTTTTGGAAAATGAGTGGGGCATTCGCTTAATCATTGCCTTTATCAACTTCCTGATGTGGACGGGTAATACGACCATTCTTCTGATGGCAGGTATTATGGGAATTGACCCAGCTCTTTATGAAGCGTCTGCAATTGATGGTGCGAGTGCGAAACAGCAGTTTCGACGGATTACCATGCCGATGCTGAAACCAATTATGTTGTACGTTATGATTACTTCCATGATTGGTGGTTTGCAGTTGTTCGATATTCCGAACCTGATTGTAAACCGTGGTGGTACAAATGGCGTGGCTTCGACTGTTGTTATGGATATCAGTACGAGAATCAACTCATCACAGGGTGACATGGGTGTTGCCGGTGCTGAATCCGTTGTATTGTTCTTGGCTGCCGGTCTGATTGGAATCTTTATGTTCCGTATCATGCAAAGTGATGAGGATAAGGAAATAAAGGCTCGTAAAAAAGCAGAACGAAAAGCCAGAAAACAGGCAAAGGGGGTGCAGTAAATGGCAAAATATGCAAATTTGTCAGCGGACGAAATCCGCGGTCACCGTATGCTTGTCTTTCGTCGAACGGTTGCCTATATTGTTTTGATATTGGTATGTATTATCTGTATCTTTCCGTTTGTTATGCTCTTGGTAAATACAACAAAAGATACATCGACATTAAAAACGACATTTAGCCTGCTTCCGGGCGGTGATTTTGTCAGAAACTTTACGAATGCAATTAACGAGACAAAAGTAGCTGTTCTGCATTCGATGTTTAACTCATTAATTGTAGCAGTGATTTCATGTGTTACCAGTGTGTATATTGCGACACTTACTGCTTACGGATTATATGCTTACAATTTCCGCTTAAAAAAGGCAGCATTTGTGTTCATCATGGTAATCCTTATGGTGCCGACACAGGTTTCTGCACTCGGTTTTGTGGAAATGATGGATGCATGGGGAATTAAAGACTCATTTATTCCTTTGATTTTCCCTACCTTGGCATCTCCGGCAGTATTCTTCTTTATCAAACAGTATATGGAGAGTTCACTGCCACTTGAAATTGTGGAAGCCGGTCGAATTGACGGTGGACATGAATTTTACATCTTTAACTTTGTCGTTATGCCGATTTTGAAACCGGCATTGGCGGTGCAGATGATTTTCCAATTTGTTGCTTCTTGGAATAACTATTTCCTGCCACAGTTATTGATGGATAACAGTAGTGAAAATGCTACACTTCCATTGGTTGTGGCAAGTTTGCAGGCAGAAGCTTATCTGACGGATTTGGGCGAGATTTATATGATACTTGGTTTCGCAATTATTCCGTTGATTGTTGTATACTTGTGTCTGTCAAAATTTATTATTCGTGGTGTTGCCCTTGGCTCTGTAAAGGGTTGATGACAATCAGAAAACAAAAAGTGCTTGCGTAGAAATAAAAGTAGGATCGGTGCGATACAGAATTTTTGTATGAGTTCTCTGTATCGCATCGATTTTATTTTATGATAAAAAACTTTACTATTTTGTTAAAGAATGATAAAATTTATCAGTAGGTATAATTATTGGAAAATGAGAATACCAACAATTTTTTTAGCCGAAAGGAGAAGGAATGTGAACGAACAGCAGCAACAAAAACTGGACGAAATTCTGAAAAAACATGAGTATAAAAGCAATCTTGTGATTGCGATTATGCAGGACGTTCAGAAAGAGTATCACTATCTTCCGGAAGAGGCATTATGTTATATTGCCAAAGAGTTGAAGATGAGTGAGGCGAAGATTTATGGGGTAGCGACATTTTATGAGAACTTTTCTTTGGAACCAAAGGGTAAATTTGTCATTAAAATATGTGACGGTACAGCATGCCATGTACGAAAATCAGTGCCGATTTTGGAAGAGTTTCGTAAAACGCTTGGGGTTACACAAGAAAAGCCAACTTCTGATGATATGCTTTTTACTGTTGAAACGGTATCTTGTCTGGGAGCCTGTGGTCTGGCACCGGTATGTACGGTAAATGACCATGTGCATCCATCCATGACACCTGAAAAGGCGCGGGAACTTATTAAGCAGTTAAAGGAGGAGGCAGCGAATGAAAATTAAGAATCGTGAGGAACTGATTGCGAAGCAAGAGGAATATCGTGCTTCTTTAAACAGTCAGAGAAAACAAATCCTGATTTGTGCCGGAACCGGCTGCGTAGCCGGAGGCTCATTAGAGATTTACGCAAAAATGAAAGATATCATTGAGGGCAAAGGATTGAAATGTGCTCTTGTTCTGGAAAAAGATCCGCATGGAGACAGCATTGGATTAAAAAAGAGCGGCTGTCACGGTTTTTGTGAGATGGGACCGCTTCTTCGTATCGAGCCGATGGGATGGCTGTACATAAAAGTGAGTCTTCATGATTGCGAAGAAATTATCGAAAAATCCATTATTGGAGACGAAGTTATTGACCGTTTGGTGTACAAAGACCAGGAGGGAAATCCATATGTGAAACAGGAGGATATTCCGTTTTACAAGCAGCAGACTCGTATTGCGCTTGAGTACTGCGGACATATTAATGCGGAAAGTATTGCTGAGTATTTGGCTCTTGGCGGCTATAGTGCCGTGGCAAAAGCTTTATTTGATATGACGCCGCAGGGCATTGTCGATGAGATTACAGAGTCCTGTCTGCGTGGCCGCGGAGGCGGTGGATTCCCTGCAGGAAGAAAATGGCAGCAGGTGTTAGACCAGAAGGAAGAAGAAAAATATATTGTTTGTAACGGTGACGAGGGTGACCCGGGCGCATTTATGGATCGTTCCATGATGGAAGGTGAGCCGCATCGTGTGATTGAAGGTATGCTGATTGCTGCGATTGCGACAGGTGCGCATCACGGCTACATTTATGTGCGTGCAGAGTATCCGCTTGCCGTTGAGAGACTTCAGACAGCTATTGATAAGGCAATGGACCGCGGACTGTTGGGAAAAGATATTTTAGGTTCCGGTTTTGATTTTGATTTACATATCAGCCAGGGAGCCGGTGCATTTGTCTGCGGTGAGGGAAGTGCGCTGACAACATCAATTGAAGGAAACCGCGGTATGCCGCGTGTGAAACCACCAAGAACGGTAGAGCATGGTTTGTTTGACAAGCCGACAGTTTTAAATAACGTTGAAACATTTTGTAATGTACCGCCGATTCTGTTAAATGGTGCGAAATGGTATCAGGGCTATGGCCCGGCAAACAACCATGGTACGAAAGCATTTGCCCTTACCGGCAATGTGCAGAATACCGGTTTGATTGAGGTGCCAATGGGAACGACGCTGCGTGAAGTTATTTTTGATATTGGCGGCGGTGTCAAAGGTGGTGCTTTTAAAGCAGTTCAGATTGGCGGACCATCCGGCGGATGTCTGTGTATCAGTGCGACAGAAGATCATTTGGATATGAAACTGGATTTTGATTCGCTGAAAAAAGTAGGTGCCATGATTGGTTCCGGTGGCCTTGTTGTTATGAATGATAAGAGCTGCATGGTTGAAGTGGCACGTTTCTTTATGAATTTTACCCAGAATGAATCTTGTGGTAAATGTGTGCCGTGCCGTGAGGGAACAAAGCGTATGCTTGAACTGCTTACGGATATCACCGAGGGGCGCGGAACGATGGAGCATATAGAGTTGTTGGAAACATTGGCGGAGACCGTTTCGGCAACGGCACTTTGTGGTCTTGGTAAAACAGCCGCTTCACCGGTTGTATCAACGCTTAAGTATTTTCGTGACGAATACATTGCTCATGTAGTGGATAAAAAATGTCCGGCAGGCCAGTGTAAAGCATTGACAAGCCTTCAGATTGACCCTGAACTTTGTAAGGGCTGTACCAAATGTGCAAGAATGTGTCCGGTAGGTGCAATTTCCGGAAACGTAAAAGAGCCGCATGTGATTGACACGACAAAATGTATTAAATGCGGCGCATGTAAAGATGGATGTAACTTTGGTGCAGTGAAGGAGGTGTAACAATGGCTGAGAAAAAATATATGATAATTGACGGCATTCGTGCCGAGTTTACGGATGAAAAAAATATTTTGCAGGTCATTCATAAAGTGGGGATTCATGTACCGACTTTTTGTTACTATTCGGATATGTCCATTTATGGTGCCTGCCGTATGTGTGTGGTAGAAGATGAGAGAGGAGGCATTATCGCTTCTTGTTCGACGCCGCCGAAAAATAAAATGGTAATTAAAACAAATACCGGTCGTCTGCATGATTACCGTAAGATGATTCTGGAGCTTTTACTGGCATCTCATTGCAGAGATTGTACCGTATGTGAGAAAAATGGAAACTGCCGTTTGCAGATGTTAGCTGCCCGCTTCCGTCTGACGGATGTGAGATTTCCGAATACGCATCCGGAGCGGATGATTGACGATTCTTCGCTTTCAATTGTGCGAGACCCAAGCAAATGTATTTTATGTGGTGACTGTGTGCGTATGTGTAACGAAGTGCAGCATGTGGGAGCAATTGATTTTGCAAACCGTGGTGCAAATATGGTTGTCACACCGGCATTTAACCGAAAAATTGCTGAGACAGATTGTGTCAACTGCGGACAGTGTGCAGCCGTTTGTCCGACGGCGGCAATTACCATAAAGAAAGATTTAAAACAGGTTTGGCAGGCTCTGTATGCTCCGAATAAGCGTGTTGTTGCACAGGTTGCACCAGCGGTTCGTGTTGCGATTGGCGAAGAGTTTGGCTTAAAACCAGGCAAAAACTCAATTGGTAAAATTTATACCGCACTTCGTATGTGTGGATTTGATACTGTGTTCGACACAAGTGTAGCAGCTGATTTAACAATTGTGGAAGAGGCAGCAGAGCTTGTACGCAAATTGGAAAATGGCGAAAATACATATCCAAACGGAAATAAATATCCATTATTTACTTCCTGCTGTCCGGGCTGGGTCCGCTTTGTAGAGACAAAACACCGTGACATGCTTCCTTACGTTTCTACGTGCAAATCACCAATGGAAATGTTTGGGGCAGTAATTAAAGAATACTACAAACCGGCAGATAAAGAAGCCGGCTTAGAAACTGTATCGGTTGCGGTTATGCCGTGTGTAGCAAAGAAATACGAGGCAGCCAGAGACGAATTTAAGCGAAATGATGTGCCGGATGTGGATTATGTAATCACAACCAAAGAACTGATTCTTATGATTAAAGAATTGGGAATCCAGTTTGATGAAATTGAGCCGAGTGCACCGGATATGCCGTTTAGCATTTACTCCGGAGCAGGCGTTATTTTCGGCGTAACCGGTGGTGTGACAGAAGCAGCACTCCGTCATGTGGCGGCACAGGACAATGAGACGATGCGCCAGTTAGAGTATACCGGTATCCGTGGTCTCGAAGGTGTCAAAGTGGCAGAGGTTGAAATCGGCGAAAAAACACTGCGAATCGGCGTTGTAAACGGTCTTGGAAATGCGGATAATCTGCTTGAAAAGATTCGTTCCGGCGAAGAACATTTTGATTTTGTCGAGGTTATGGCGTGTCCATATGGATGTATCGGCGGTGCCGGTCAGCCATTTGGCTATCAGTCCGTCAAACAGGAACGCTCTACCGGAATGTATAAAGCAGACAAATCTGCGATTATTAAACGCTCCGGCGAAAATCCGGTCGTGAGCCAGCTCTACGAAAATGGAGTCTTGAAAGGAAGAAGCCACGAACTTCTGCATGTAAATTATTTGAAAGCGGAAGAGTAAGGAAAAAGTAAGGAAATAGAAAAAGCCCATTCGTCTTGAGAGAGGATAATGTTTGTCTCTTGCGGATGGGCTTTTTGTCGTTGATTCACATTTTGTTATGTGGTAGTATAATATCATACTTGACAAATAAAATTATGGCTACATGGCAAGACTGCGGAAGTGTGCGGATATAAGTTGAGAACTTGTGCTATAAGCAGATCAATGTGATGGCAGAGAAGGAATGGTTTATTAGGAGGATTTTTGAATATGGCATATAAGATTGAAGAATTGCAATTACAGAATTTCGGTATGGTTGGTGATTTTCATTGTGATAAATTTTCCAATATTAATTTGATTATTGGAGAAAATGGGACTGGTAAAACTTTTTTGTTAAAAGCATTGTATTCAGCAGTAAAAGCAATGGAAGAATACAAAAGAGGAGATGATATATCTCCTATGAATGATATTTTGTCAGAAAAACTTAGATGGACATTTCAGGTAGAAAAGTTGGGGGATATTGTCTCTAAAACAGCGGAAGATGGGTTAGATTTTAAAATAAAAATGGATAAGACAAACTTGGAGTATCAATTTTCAAAAAGTGCAGCGAGCAAAGTAGGTACAGTAGGAACATTGACTAATGGAAAGGAAGGTAATTCGATTTTTATTCCCGCAAAGGAAGTATTGTCTCTGTTTTCAGTGATTTTGAAATCTCGTGAAATTGATAAATCTTTTGGGTTTGATGACACATATTACGATCTTGCAAAAGCACTGAGAATTTCACCATCAAGAGGAAAAAATTATGCAGTTTTTGCTGATTCACGTAAGGTAGTGAGCAATGTGATTGATGGTAAAGTGGACTATGATGAGAATAGCGGAAAATGGTACTATAAAAACAAGAAAAATCAGAAATTTTCCATTGGTGCTACCTCAGAAGGTGTCAAGAAAATTGCTATTATGGACCGGCTTCTTGCAAATGGCTATTTAGATACAAATTCTATTATTTTTATAGACGAGATAGAATCTGCTCTGCATCCTAAAGCAGTGTGTCAGTTTTTAGATATGATTGATAATATTGCAAATGAAATGGGGCTTCAGGTATTTATTACAAGCCACTCCTATTTTGTGATAAAAAATCTATTGTTGATTGCATTAAAGAAAGCTAATACAGTTAGCTGCATTTCCTTGAACAAGGAAAAAGAGGCGGAAATATGTGACTTACACGATGGAATGCCGGATAATTCTATTATTGATACCTCAATTCAATTGTATGAGCAGGAAATTGAGGAGGTGCTTTAATGGGTGTTATTATTACGGAATCTGATATGCAGTTTGGAGAATATCCAGACAACCTTGTTTTCGAAATAGAGGACAGCGTACAATATAAGAAAAAACTGCGACAGAATGGTGTTAGAAGTTGCGAGTTTATTTTGCGTAGAGGCAACAATCTTTGTTGTATAGAGGCGAAAAAAAGTTGTCCAAATCAGATAACTGTAAATTCTTCTGAAGAAAAAAAGATTAAGTATCAGGAATACATACAAGAGATTGTTGAAAAGATGCGCCATTCCCTTAATTTATATGCTAATATCATGTTAAAAAGGTATTCGCAAGATGGCGTGCCGGATCAATTAAAAGATGCAGAAAACTTGAATATGCGCTTGATTCTAATAGTAAAAAATGCAGAGAACGCATGGTTAGATCCGTTTCGAGATAGGTTTCGTAAAGAATTGGGGAAAGAGATGCGCATTTGTAAAATACCAGAATTTTTTATCCTTAATGAGGAGCAAGCGAGAAAGAAGCACTTTGTTCTGTAATTGTGACAAATGTAATTTGATAATAAATAATCAGGAGTATATATTGATTTTAAGGTGTTCGATAAAAGCAGGTATCGAACACTTTTTGCATATTGGATAATTTGCCTAAGTGCAGAAGTGTAGAGAAATAGAAAAAGCCCATTTGTATTGAGATGGGATAATGTTTGTCTCTTGCGGATGGGCTTTTGGACATAGGGGTTCTTTTTGATTGGAATTAAAGTTTTACTTTAAAAAATTATTGAAAACCTTTAAGTAAAGTGTTATAATTATGAAAAAATTAAACTTATGATTTATTTAAAGGAGATTATGAGATGGATGATAAAATAATACACTTGAAAAAAAGAACAAAAGCTGATATGGTATGCAGTCTGATAATTGCTGTAATAGCGATTTGTGTTGCTGTATTACAATTTGTGACATATGTTTCAACAGAGGGAACTAATGTTGCATATTTGACAAATGGTATTTATGCATTATTTGCATTTGGTGTAACATTGATTCTGTTTCTTATGCTTTTGGAAGTTCATAAAAATGGAAAGCCATTTTCAAAGAGAATTATAAATGAATTACGTGTTCTTGCTGTTTTTGTAATTATTGGTGGCATAATTCCAAATGCGCTAACTACAGTTATTCATAACGAGATTTATCGTTTGGATTCACAAATTGATATTGAAATGGTATTATGTGCAAAAAATGTTATCATAAGCTTAATTGGAGTTGTGATAGGGATTGTTTCTGAGATATTTATCTATGGTTATGAGTTACAGGATGATATGGATTTGATTGCATGAGGAGATACTATATGGCTATAATTGTTAGAATTGACCGAATGATGGCGGAACGGAAAATGTCGTTAAACGAATTGGCGAGAAAGGTTGGAATGAGTAATGTGAATCTTTCAAATTTAAAAAATGGAAAGATGAAAGGAGTTCGGTTTGAAACATTGGGGGCAATTTGTAAAGTTTTGGATTGCCAGCCAGGAGATTTGTTTGAGTATAGGCGGGATTGATTTCTTGCCTCAAATACATATGTTTTGTTGATTCATGTTTTTGCCTGTGGTAGTATACTATTATATTGTAATTGCTATTTTTGAATACTAAGAGGATTTTGCAAGCGGATTTATTGGCAAAGATACAAGGAGGGGATTTAATTTGAAAGCAGTAGCGGATAGAAAAGATTATAAAAGAGGATATTTGAAACATTATACAGCTTATAAGATGTTAGTTAATGGAGATAGCACAGTATCAAGTAGAAGATTACTGTTAGTTTATAGTGTAGAATGCGGATTGAAATATAAGCTATTAGAAAAATGGAGATTGCTATCGATTGCTAATGTTATACAAAATGCACAAGATAAGAGGGGGAAAGTACTTGGAAGTCATGATTTGAGAATCTTACTAAAAGAATTAGGACAGGAAGGAAAATTTCATTTGTCGCCAATAAAGACAGTGCATAGAGAAATAATTGCAATAAAAGATTTTCATCAAATATGTAGATATGGAATAAATGTGAAAAATGAAAGTCTAAACAAAATGCAACAAAATGAAAATGAACTTAATAAGATTGCAGAATGGTTGAAGGAGGTTATTTAGTATGGAGAAAATATATACATGGAAGGACTTAGAGCGCATCTTTAACAAGTATAGTCAGGGAGAAAATTGTATTTTGAATGCAGAGGTGTATTCAGATGAAGTACTGATATTTTCTAATAAATCAAGAAAAGATGTACAGGAAGAATTGTACAATTTATTAGATTATCATTATAATGAAGAGCACAGGTGTGTAAATTTTGATATGTTTGATAAATCATTGCCAATTGTATGGATGGGAGCTGATGAATCACTAGATAACCAGCAGAGGAGGGTACTTCCCTTATTTAAAAAAATTGTGTATAGTACTAAAGCATATGATAGCAAGATTATTGAAGATAACTGCTTGGATAAATGCCCAATTATTGCCTTTCATTCGTATAAAGGTGGAGTAGGAAGAACTTTATCTTTGTTAACATTTATTAAAGCTTGGTCAGAGAACATACCAAATGAAAAAGTATTAATTATAGACTCTGATATAGAAGCTCCAGGATTAACTTGGATGTGGGAAAATGATGAGTATGGGAATGAGATAAGTTACTTAGACTTGTTGGAGATGATACAAACTTCTGACTTTGATAATGTAGAAATACAAAAAAAAATAGTGGAGCAGATTAGTATGCAAACGATAAAAATAGATAATGGCAAAAGAACTGCAGAATATTTTTTTGTTCCAACATATAGATATATAGAACAATTAATGGATATGTATGCCAATCCAGAAAGTATCGCACTTGGTTTTGGAAGTCAGTACTGTTTGGCAGAAAAATTATCTGAATTAGGCAAACAATTAGGGGTAAAAAAGGTATTTGTTGATTTAAGAGCTGGATTAAGTGAGTTTTCCGCCCCCTTACTTTTTGATCCAAGAGTAAAAAAATATATTGTTAGTTCAACATCATTTCAATCAGTTAAAGGAACTTTATTGATTATTAAGGAAATGCTAAAAGGCCTTCCTATTACAGAAGAATCTAATTTGCCACAGATTTTATTAACAATGGTTACTAATGATGTAAATACGAGCGATATAAAAAATGAATTTTTAAAAGCATTTGACATAGATAAGACAGAGTACATTGATAATGTTGTTGTTGAATTGCCATTTGCAAGTGAATTAATACATTTAGAATCTATTGAACAAATTATAAAAAAACTTGAAGGGAGAGATTTTTATAATAATATTTCAACATTGGTAAAAGAAATATATGATCAAAGTAATACTGAGAATGTACTGCCACAACATATGGAAGATAGAGAACATATTATAGCTAGTATACATGAGGTGGCAGAAAATCAAATTAATGCAGAACAAAATAATAATTTTAATGTACTAATGACAGCACCAATAAAAAATTTGGTGAAAGCATATGGTGAATCAGTTCCTCAGGCAGTAATCATTGGAGCAAAAGGTGCTGGAAAAACCTTTTTGTATAGAGAATTGTTGGGTGAGAAGAAGTGGAATGCATTTTGTATGAATCATAGTAATTTGCGAATAGATAAGGAAACATATATAATACCGCTGATTGCACCTAAAAATATTGGTAACATGAACGAATTATTGAGAAATGCAATTTCCTTTTTTCAAAAAAATAGTAAATTAGCTACTAATGATTTGAATTATTGGTACCAAAATGGTCAGAAGTTAATTGATAAAATTGGGAAAATAGAGGGATTGCTAGAGTGGAAAGAAATTTGGGGGGAATGTTTGCTTAATGCATTTGATTTGAAAAAATATTCTACACTTAAGCAGGTAGAAGAAACGTTAAAAAAGGAGGGCTACAATATTTTATTTGTGGTTGATGGTCTTGAGGAGATATTTGAGGATACGCTTGATGATAAAATGCAGAAGAATGCAATTAGAGCATTGGTTCAAGAATTGTTAAATGAAATAAAAATTTTGTATCCGCATATTGGCATGTTAGTTTTTTTACGAAAGGATTTGTCAAATAACTCTATAGAAACAAATCGAGAGCAGTTTGAGGGGCAAAACAGAAAATTTATGTTAAATTGGACGCATGATGAAGCATTGCGTTTGGCATTATGGCTTGTAAGCAAAGCTGTACCAGGCTTTTATGACGAAAAAGAGATTCCTATTGAGGAAGCTTCTAAAGATGTTGTAAAAAGGAATTTGGATAGGGTTTGGGGACTTAAGTTAGGAAAAAGGAGTTCAAATGAGGCTTATTCGTCGAGGTGGATATTAGCTGCATTATCTGATTTTCATGCACAGCTTCAAGCAAGAGATATTATACGCTTTTTGGCTAATGCTACGGAGGAAACAGGAAATGTGGTTTATGAGGATAGAGTGATAATGCCTAAGGAAATTAAAAATGCAGTTCATGCATGTTCTGAGAAAAAAGTAGAAGAAATTAAGCAGGAAATGAAGCATTTGATTCCTATTTTTGAAAAGCTAGAAAAGGCTTCGGATGAAAAAAAATTGTTACCTTTTTCTGCAATAACCTTTAATTTAGATGCAAAACAAGAAAATATTATGATACAGGAAGGTTTTTTAAAAAGAGAGGGTGATAAATATTATTTGCCAGAAATAATACGACATGCATTAAATTTTAAGTACGAGAAAGGAGCAAGACCGAAAGTACTATCTTTAGTGTTTGGTAAGTGATTTTACTATTTTTTGATTTGAAATAAAAAAGTTAGAAAATAAGGGGGATACAGTAATGTGCCGCGATATATAGGCTTGGAGGAAAAAACACACGTTTTGCATGCTGATTAAAGAGAAGTCTGTGGAGGCAGAGGTATTAGATTGGATAGGAAAGAATAGGTCGATGTAGGCTTCGGTTCTAATGTTAATTAAACAAGAACTGGAGTCGTTATTAAAAAAATGTTGAAAAGTGGTTAACGACACGTTTCATCAATAAAGCTAAATGTTTTCTTGATAATTGCTGAATATTTACTAGATATAAATAAATGTTTACTTATTATAGATTTTTTCTTTCAACAGTTCCTATTCCAATTAACCGGTTAAAGACAATGTCTTGTGTTGGGATGGGAGATTGTTGCTAATATTTTAGAATTCCAGTAAGTCAGCAGAAATACCTTGTGACTGGTGGGGGAAGTACGTCGGTATGTGACACTGGTGGTTTCGGTGCCTATACCGTTACGTACTCAATGAGTGCGAACGCTCATGATACGCAAAGTTTTACTGCTTATTTATATAATCTAAAAATTTGTCTCCTCATCCCATCATAACAAAACAGGCTTTTTCGTTGATTCACATTTTGTTCTGTGGTAGTATAATATCATATTGCAAATTTATTATTTGAATTACTAAGAAGGTTATATGAGCGGATTTATTGGTAAAGATATAAGGGGATAGTAGTTGATTGGAGGCGGACATTGTGAAACAGGAGATATTAAATCAGTTGGAACTGAAGGAAAACCATGAGTATGAGTGCAAACTTGCTGCAAATGGTCTTCCGGTAAGTATATGGGAGACATATTCCTCTTTTGCAAATACAGATGGTGGAACGATGTTCCTTGGAATCAAAGAACACCGCGATTCTTTTACGGTGGAAGGTTTATCTGAAAAGCAAGTAATCAAGTATCAAAAAGATTTTTGGAGTATAGTGAATGATCGACACAAAGTATCAAAAAACATTTTATTGAATCATCATGTGTATCCTGTGGTTGTTGAGGGGAAAAAGATTCTTAGAATTGATGTTCCGGCAGCAGACCGACATGATAAGCCGGTGTATATTGGTGTTGATCCGATGAAAGGAACTTATCGCAGGGACTACGAGGGGGATTTTCTGTGTTCAGAGGAAGCAGTCCGAGCTATGTTTGCAGATCAGCGAGATGGTGGAACAGATACCGAAGTATTAGATAATATGGCGTTGGATGCGTTGAATACAGATACCATCAAGGGATATCGGATTGTATTTGAACAATTGCATCAAGGACATCCGTGGAATTTACTTGAAAACGATGAATTTTTAATGAAACTGCGGGCTGTTGCTAAGAATAATAAAGGGGAACTGTCTCCGACTATTGCAGGTTTGTTGTTTTTTGGGGAAGCCTACCGGATAACAGAAGTATTTCCAAATTATTTTTTAGACTATCGCGAAGAAAGTGAGGATAAATCTGTTAGATGGTTGTTCCGGACACATTCTGATGAAGGAGATTGGAGCGGTAATCTTTATGATTTTTACTATAAAGTAATTAATCGGATCGATGATGATATTGCAGTACCTTTTGTAAACCGCAAGGATGGATACCGGGTGGATCGTGTGGATGTGCATGCGGCATTAGGAGAGGCTGTGGCAAATGCTTTGGCACATTCCAATTATTATGAAAGACGAGGTGTGGTTGTCGTTAAAAAGGGAAAAGAGATAACGATTTCAAATCCGGGAACCATACGAATTACAAAAGAGGAATTTTATGCGGGAGGAAATAGCGATCCTAGAAACCCGAATATTTTGAAGATGTTTGGGTTTGTCAATGTTGGTGAGCGTGCCGGCAGTGGAGTTGATAAGATTATGACTGCATGGAAAGAGCAGAACTGGAAAAAACCTGAATTTGATTTTTCGGTTCGCGCAGACCGTGTCACTTTAAAGTTAGAAGTTGGACAGGTTGTATATATCCCGGGGGCAGCAGATTTGCGCGTGGAAGATGAATATATTTTTGAAACGTTACCAATGACTAAACAACAAAATGTACTTGAGTACATTGCAAAATATGGGAGCATATCCTCGCAGGTTACGGCAGATATTTGTGGATATAAATCAAAATCAGGTGCAAGAAAGCTTCTTGATAAGATGATAGAAGAAGGACAGATAAAAAAGATTGGGAAAGGGCCTTCAACTCATTATGTAATCAATTAATAAAAAAAGTGTTTGATAAAAGCAGTTATCGAACACTTTTTGCGTACTAATCGAACACTATTGAACACTTTTGCTAAATTATCGAACACTTTTGTCAGGTGTGGTGGGATGAGGACAGTTTCTAATCTTTTAGGATTCCAGTAAATCAGTAGAAAGACTTTGTGACTCGTGGGTTTTGAGTACGTCGGTATGTGGCACTGGTAGTTTCAGTGCCCATACCGCTACGTACTCAATGAACGGGAGTGCCCACGAGACGCAAAGCCTTTCTACTGATTTATGGAACCAAAAAAATTAACACCACCCCCTTCCTCTTTACTTTTCCAGGCAAACATAGTAAAATATTTTGCATAAAAAGCACTCTAGGAGAGAAGGAGATTTAAGATGCAGTTTGACCATCTGTCGTATGGAGATTTTAATCCCCATCTTTTATATATTGGGAAAAAGGTGCCGGAGGTCAGTGGGGAGGACCACAGCCATGACTATTTGGAACTGACTTATATATTGTCAGGGCAGGCAAGATACTACATAGAAGGAAAAGAATATTTATTGCAGCCGGGAGATTTGTTAGTGGGAAATCCGGGGCTTGTGCATCGTTTTGAACTGCGAGAAGGGGAAAAAACGCCCATTGAAGTGTATATCGGATTAAGCAATTTTCATTTCCAGGATATGCCGCCACAGTCGTTAATTTTGCCGGATGGAGCACCGGTGCTGCGGTGCAAGGCAGAGTTGAAGCAGGACTTAAACCAGTTGGTGCAGACAATGATTTCCGAAACCAAAATCCAGCAGAGTGGGCAGTATTTCATGATTAAAGCTTATATGGTGCAGATGTTAGTATTGATTCTCAGGCAGATATATGGTGAAGAAAAGCAGGAAAATCATGGATTTGTTTTTGAATCCCGCAGTAAGGGCTATGTGGTAAAACGAATTATTGCGTACATGAATGAGAACTATGCTTCTCATATTTCACTTGACCAGATTGCGGCGAATATGTATCTGAGTCCGGTATATATTTCAAAGATTTTCAAAGAAGAGACGGGAGAGTCGCCGATTCGGTATTTGATAAAAATCCGGCTGGAAAAGGCAAAGGAAATATTAGAAAAAGAAAATTGCGGAAGTGTGCGCAATGTATCGCTGGCTGTGGGATATGAAGATGTGTATTATTTTAGTAAATTATTTAAGAAATATTATGGAATTGCCCCTGTTTACTACAAAAGGCAGGCGCAAAAAAAGAGTGGAAAGGAGATAAAATAACGTGAAACATTATAGTTTTTTGCTTATTTTGTTTATGGCACTTTGTTTAAGTTTGGGAAACGGAAACAAAGCGCAGGCGGGTTCTTTGCAGACTAAAGGTGTCTGGGTGTCCTGCTTTGAGTTCGAGGAACTTGGTTTGAAAGATAAAACAGAGGCGCAGTTTCGTGCCAATGCCAATAAAATATTTGCAACAATTCGGGCGAACGGATGCAATACCGTTTATTTTCATGTAAGGGCTTATGATGATGCAATCTATCCGTCTTCTGTGGCAGGATTTAGTAAGTACATATCTTCGGATGGAAAAGCACCGGGGTATGATCCTTTGAAAATATTGGTTTCTCTTGCGCATTCACACAAATTAAAAATTCATGCATGGATGAATCCGTACCGGGTTTCGTCGACGAAAATTCTTGACCCGGCAAGTGAAACGACAACAGCACGAATTGTCAACCAGGTAAAGGAAATTATTAACCGGTATGCAGTGGATGGCATTCACTTTGATGATTATTTTTATCCGACCAATATAAAAAAATACAAGAAGGTGCCGGCTGCAACACGGCGTCAAAATGTAAATGTGATGGTTCGGAAAGTTTATCAGACGGTAAAGCAGAAAAAGAAATCGTTGAAGTTTGGTATCAGCCCTGCCGGTGATATTACATATTGTGAAAAAATCGGGGCGGATGTCAGGACGTGGCTTTCTCAAAGCGGTTATGTGGATTATATAATTCCGCAGATTTATTGGTCGAATAACTATATTATGAGCGGTAAAAAAACAGCATTGTTTAATGAGCGTCTGGCAAAGTGGCGTGAAATTAACAAACGTGACGTACCAATGTATGTAGGGCTTGCCCTTTATAAGACCGGCTATTCATTAAAAGAAGATCCGGGCTGGAAGAAATCATCCGGCAACATTGCCTCACAGATTCGCCAGATTCGAAGTGGTAATACAGAAGGGTATGTATTTTTTGCTTATAAGGACTTGATTCGTTCGGGGGCAGCAAAAGAATTAAAAAAATATTACAAGGAAATCGGCAAAATATCACTGAATAAGAAAAAGAAAAAACTTCGCACCGGTAAAAAATATCGGTTGAGGGCATCATTCTGGCCAGCAAATCTACATGGTAAAATTAAGTGGAAATCATCCAATAAAAAGATTGCCGGTGTATCGAAAAAGGGAGTTGTAAAGGCAAAGAAAAAAGGAACAGTCCGCATTTATGCGATTTATGGCACGATGAAAAAATCGTGTAAAATTATTGTGAAGAAGAAAAGAAAGTAAAGGAGAGCATTTTGGTAGCTTGGTTTGACAGCGTAATTCTTAGTTGGTTTCAGTCAATACAGAATGAGTTTTTAACTGTTTTGTTCAAGGCAATCACATTCCTTGGAGAGGGCGGTTTAATCTGGATTGCTTTGGGACTTTGTCTCATTGCTTATAAAAAGACGCGATGGGTTGGCATATCGGTTTTACTTGCGTTGTTATTTTCCCTTCTTGTTGGAAATGTGACTTTAAAACCATTGGTGGCAAGACCGAGACCGTGCTGGCGGAATTCGTTGGTTAATCTGCTGATTCAAAATCCAAAAGATTATTCATTTCCATCCGGACATGCCCTTTCCTCCTTTGCAGCGGCAATGGCAATCTTTATGAATCATCGAAAAATGGGTGTGGCAGCTCTTTTGTTCGCTTTTATTATGGGCTGTACAAGATTGTATTTTTATGTGCATTATCCAACAGATGTACTGGCGGGGATGCTCTTTGGTCTGATTCTTGGTTTTTTTGCTTATTGGATTGCCACAAAAGGCAGAAAAAAATGGGAGGAAAGAAGCCGTGCTTGAACTGGAAAAATTACAAAAATCTTATCGAAAAAATGAAGTTTTACGAGATGTTTCAATTACTGTAAAAGACGGAGAGAGTGTATGCTTTGTGGGTGCCAATGGAGCCGGAAAATCGACGCTTTTAAAAATTATAGTTGGTGCACTGAAGCCGGATGCAGGGACTATTTTGTGGAATGGAAAAGCGGTGGATGGAACATTTCTTTCGGAGCATGTCGGCTATGTGCCACAGGAAAATCCGTTATTTGAAGATTTAACAGTAAAAGACAATTTGGAATTATGGTATGCAAATGATAAAGCAAGTTTGCAGAAAGATTTGGAAGATGGGTGGTTATTTTATTTTGGTATGCATAAAATCTATAAAAAACCGGTTAAAAAGTTATCCGGAGGCATGAAAAAAAGACTCAGTATCTGTTGTGCACTGGCTGGTGACCCGGATGTTTTAGTAATGGATGAACCGGGAGCAGCATTGGATTTAATGGCGAAGAACGAAATCCTTCGATTGATAAAGAATTTTACAAGGAAAGGAAAAAGTGTTATAATAACATCTCATGAGATGTCCGAAATCACGTTTTGCCATTCTTTATATGGAATCCGTGATGGTTGTACTGTCACATTGGATAAAGAGATAAACGGTTTTGAACTCACGGAATGGATTCAAGGCTGATTATCATAGAAACAATTCAAAAAAGGAGCCTACCTATGTAGGAAAATGGAGGAAAAAATGGAAAAGAAGAAGAGTAAGGGGAAACTGATTGCGTTAATTATTGCAATCGTTGTTGTTGTCGGAGTCGTGGCAACCGGAATTGTGCTGGCAGCTACCGGTACACTATTTGGTTCGACAAAGAAGAAGGCATTTGACCTTTTGAAACAGGCGCCGGAAAAGATGACACAGTCAGCAGTGAGCAAGCAGCTTGGTCTTGATGAATTGTCAAAGGCTATGTTAGAAAAAGGAATGGATATCAACTACAAAATAAAAGATATCCAGTCATCAGATTCTTCCGTTGATTTGTCCGGTATGGAAATGGGTGCCGGTTTATCACTGGATGTAAATAACAAAAAAGCATCCGCAAAGATTGCCCTTTCCAAAGACGGAAGCCAGTTATCAGCAGAAGCCTATGGTTCATTAGAGGAAAAGAAAGCAGCATTTTCTCTGCCGGAGCTGATTCCAAACAAAACATTCAGCATTACAGCATCCGATAATGAGAGCCAGGAAGCCCTGAATAGTATTTCAGCTGTTTTAGCAGTGCTTCCGGATTTGCAGGAAACATTTTCTGATTTCTTAGAGGAGCAGGGAGATGCCTTGTATGACAGCACAGAATGTGAAAAGGCAGATAATGGTTATCAGATTAAGATTACAAAAGTTTCACTGGATGAGTTTGTAAATAAATTCCGTGATTATGTAAGCAGCCAGTCAGAGACACTCGGTAAGATTGAAGAAAAACTTGGTATGTCCAAAGGAACGATTGCCAGTGGCGTTGGTATGATTGTTCCACAGATTACATCTTACACACAGGATATTATTGTGACGGTAGAGGGCACGGACGGTAACTTGACAGGATTTAAAACCTCTGTGACGGTTGCCGGAGTTAAATTAGATATTCATGGTGCATTTGTAGATAACGATGCCCAGAATACAGCAAATGTTGAGTTGTCCTTGGCACAGAATGGTTCTTCTATTGGAACAGTTACGTATAACCTTCAGGGTAAAAAAGGTGATGTATGCGAAGATACAATTAAAATGGTTGTTTCGAGCATGGGGACGGAAATTGCTTCAACAGAAGTAAAAGAATCCCTTGACACGAAGAATAATAATGCACTTACAATGTCTGCTTCCGTAAAATCGTATAATTCCGATGAGGTGAAAATGTCATGCAGCGGAAGTGTGAAAAACTTAGAAAAAGGTAAGAGTATTACCCTTGATTTTAAAGATGTATCGGTTGACCAGAGCGAAACAGGCACGAATACCTTTGGGATGGAATACTCATTTGCTGCTCTTGACGGTGAAGTAAAAATGCCTGCCGGTGAAGAACAGGTTGTGACAGCCGACACCTTACAGTCAACGTTGACTCAGTATCAGAGTGATGTGATGACTAATTTACAGAACATTTTAGGTAAATGGGGAATTAGTGATATCAGTTCCTTGTTCAGTCCATCTTCATCAGATCCATTAGGATTGAGTGATGCGGATACTTCTTTAACTACCGACAGTTATGATGGTAGCGATGATGACAGTTATACAGACAGTTATGAGGATGAAAATGACACTTTGTAATTCATACAAAATATGTTATCTTAAGAAAATGGCAAAGAGGACCGTTATGGTCCTCCCTGTCATTTTCTTGTCTATGGCGGTTCTTTTGACTGTATTTTTTGTTTGCTTGTCTGCAATTTCAGAAAACAGTAAAATACATATTGGAGTTGTTGTGCCGGAAAAAGGGTTTATGGAGCGAGGGTTACTTGAATATGTCAGCAATATGGCAGATACGAAAACCTTATGTGAGTTCCGGGAACTGAGTGAGACAGAGGCAAAAGAGCAGTTGGATGAAGGAAAGGTGGCGGCTTATGTTACGCTGCCGGAAAATTTATTAGAAAAAATATATCGGAACGAAAAAACCTCCGTCCATATGACAACGGCTAAAACGCCAACAATTGAAAGTGCATTGATGGAGGAACTGGTGGATTCGGCAGTTTCTTTTGTGTTGACAGCAAAAGCCGGTGACTATGCAGCATATCAGTTATATGCAAAGTATGGCAGACAGGGAAGTATGAAGACTGTGGCGATGGATATGAACCGCAATTATATTCGTTTTATATTGCGGCAGGAAACTTTGTTTCACGAGAAAACGATAAAATCAGCTTCCGGAATGAACGATACTACGCGTATTTTTCTTGGAATTATGGTGACACTTTTGACTCTTATGGGGGCGATTTTGATTTCACTGCGGGAGCGTCCGACAGCGTTATTGCTTGGCTTATTGAAAGGAAAGAAAATAAACCCGGTGGATACGCTTTTTTTTGATGTTTTGTTAAATGGCGGTGTTTTGTTTCTCTGTATGACTGCCGGATTTTACGGATTTGCAGCCCTTTTAGGGGTAAAGGTGACAATGCTTAATATGTGCGGGATTGTCTTTGGTAGTTTTTGCGCGGCTTGTCTGCTTGCCTGTGTCGTTCCGTGCGGCAGGGCAAATGCCGGACAGATACTGTTTCTCTTTGTATTTGCTGTGGTGCAATTTGTGCTGCTTGGCGGTGCATTTCCGGACTACATGCTGCCCAAAATTCTTGTAAGCATTGGGAAAATACTGCCGGGAGGAGTTTTTGTTGATTTGCTGCATGCAGAAATGAAAGGACAGATTTTTTCATCATCGCTTATTTATGTACTTATGTATGGAGTCTGCTTCTTTTGTCTTGCCTTGTGGCGCATGAAGAGAAAGAGGGGTGGCATCGCATGAGAATATGGATGAAAAAATATACCAAACGCTTTTTGTGCCAGAAATTCTTTTTGTTTCTGCTGATTGCCCTGCCTTTTTTTACTTATTTATATTCCTATGCGGTACATCAAAAGTCTACAAAAGTTAAAGTGGGAATTGTGGCAGACAAAGACAATGTGTTTGTTCGGGAAATTCAGGAGGAACTTCTTAGTAAAACCGGTATGATTACGTTTTGTGAAATATCTTCCGAGAAGGACATGATTCAAAAAATCCGAAAGGGAGATTTGACGTGTGGTTATGTGTTTCCGGATACACTTAAAAAGCAATATGAAAATGGACGGTATGAAAAATGCATTACGCAATACCGCTGTGGAGGAAATGCATTTTATTTGATTGCGAGAGAAGCGGTGATAAGTAGTGTATTCCGTGTGTACGGTAGACAGATGCTGGAGGATTACATCGCACAATCCGGGCTTTTTGAATCACATGAGATTCAAAAAGGGGAGATTTCGCAAAAATATAAGGATAATTTGGAAAAGCAGCAAACATTTACGATGGAAATAAACAAGCAGAACTTTGCAAAAAAACAGATGGGAGACTATCTTTTGGCACCATTACATGGTGGTGTGGCTTTTTTGATTCTGCTTGCCGGATTCTGTGGGCTTGCTCTTTATCGAAAAGATTGTGGGAGACAGATTCCTTTTGCAGTTACTGGAAAATGGCGCAGAGAGATGTCGCTTTTTTCGATTGCGGTGCCGGTGGTTCTGATGACAATATCAGGAATTTTGTCCGAGATTTTATGCGGAGTTTCGTTTTTAACAATAAAAGAAATTGCTTCTCTACTGATTTATGATATAATAGTGGTACTGTTTTGTAATTTACTATCTGCAATTCGGGTAAAAGAAGGTGTCATTTGGCTCTTTGCGTTGTTTTACTTGTGTATCAGCGTATTGTTTACACCGGTATTTTTGAATTTGTCGGTGCTGATTCCGTGGGCGCATGTATTGTCATATTTTTGTCTGCCGTATTACTTTTTGAATGCAGCGTTTGGTGGCGTGTGGCAGATTTTTGAATTGATTTTCGTTGGTACCTTGCTTTTTTTAGTTAACATATGGAGAAGAAGGAGAGATTGTTATGGTTACGAATTGTGAGTTTTGTGCCTTTTACGTTTATGACGATGATGGCTATGCAGAGTGTGATGTCAATTTGGACGAAGATGAAATGGCAAGATTTTTAGGTTCATCGTATCAATCCTGTCCATATTATCAGACGGATGATGAATACAAAATAGTGAGAAAGCAGAATTAATTGGTAAATGAATTGTTAGGAGGCGTAACTATGGCAATCGTATTAATCGCAATTGGATTGTTGTTTACCGGCGTTGATTTTATGGTGGGCAGCGGTATTTCATATCCGGATTTTATACAGCCGACAGGGCTTTATCATGGAATTGATATCCACCCAAGAATACAGCAGTATGTAACGCAGAATATTTTAGGACATAATTTACAGGTGGACATACTGCCTGACGTTATTGGTTGTTTACTTGTGCTGATTGGTGCATTTATGTTCGTGAAGCATAACAAAAAATTCTGGTTTGGTGCACTGTTAGCCATTCTGGCAGGAGGGTGTTCCGTTGCCCTTCGCATCATTCCGTTTTATGTGAATGGTGGAGCCTTGATTTTATCTGCCCTCAGTTTATATTTCTTAGCATTTGTATTTGAAATCTGGATGGAATATATCATGATTTACGTGACGGTAAATGTTTCGGATGACATGGCAAATGTAAGTACCAACCGGAGAATGCAGTTTGGCTGGTGGGTTACCGTATTTGCAAGAATTTTTATTTTCCTTTTGACTTTTGTCGGAATTGGCTCGGTTCGCCATGTTTACGAGGCTGTTGTTTTATTGTTTGCGGTATTTTATCTGTATCAATTAGTGCAGACCCGTAAATATGTGGGAACTTACAAAGTCTACAAAGAGGGCTTTAACAGTGCCGTTTTGCCGGAATATGTAAAGGAAAAAATGATAGGAGTTTCGTACCGTGAAAATCCCGATATTTCGCTGGATGAGCTTCGTTATGTGCGAATTATCCATTATGATTTCAAGGGACAGATTCAGGAAGGTGAACTGGTGGTAAATCAGAAAATTGCATATCCTGTCATGCGGGCATTTTACCAGCTTTACAAATGGGAATATCCGATTGAGCGGGTGCGCCTTGTGGATGATTTTGATGGAGACGATGAAGCGTCCATGGAGGAAAATAACACATCGGCATTCAATTACCGCACGGTTGAGGGGCGCGACGAACTGTCAAAACACGCTCTTGGTATGGCAATTGATATCAATCCGCTGATGAATCCCTATGTCAGAGAGGATGGCTATTTCCCGAAAAATGCAACCGAGTATCTCGAACGTGATATAACCTTGTGTAAGGGAGAGCATAAAGATAAAATGATTCACAAAAAAGATATGGCATATAAAATCTTTAAGAGAAATGGCTTTTTGTGGGGCGGTGACTGGGAAGACTGTAAAGATTACCAGCACTTTTATATGAAGTAGATGAAATGTTTGTTAGTATTTTAGTTTCCGTAATTTAACAAAAGAACTTTGCGTCTCGTGGGCGCTTTTGCTCATTGAGTGCGTAGCGGTATGGGCACTGAAAACACCAGCGCCACATACCGACGTACTCAAAACCCACGAGTCACAAAGTTCTTTTGTTGAATTACTGGAATCTTAAATAGAAAACTAACAAACATTTCATGTTACGCAATTGCACAAAGTTTTAGTGTTCTTATCAATCGAAATATTGAGATTATTAAGTTGTGGGGAGCTGGTGGTGGTGCGGGTTAAGTAATTTGAGTGAAACAGAGAATAAAATTTTTAGATACAAATAAAACAACAGAAACATTTGCGGTGAGTGGGTTTGAGCGCGTCAGCAGGCGGTACTGGTAGTTTCAGTACCCCTGCTGCTACGCAGCTCAACAAACGAAAGTGCCCACGAAACGCAAATGTTTCTGTTGTTTTATGGCAACTAAAAAACTTAATGTTGTTTCATTCAAACTACTTAATAATCGTCCCGATTCTCTCCTTAATCCCCTGATAAGCGTTCTCAAGCTTTGTAATAATAGCGGTTCGTCCCTCACCGGAGGAAACGAAAGATACGCTGGCATCAACTTTTGGCAGGGTAGTGATGGCATCAAAGTGATTTTCATCAATTAAGGAAATAGCATCGCTTACGCTGATTTTACCAATTGCCTGGCCGTCAGCAGTTTCCATCTGTTCTTTGGAAGTCAGAATCATAAGATGGGAAGCATCTACCATATCAGCAAGTTTTGCGGCAGTATAGTCTTTTTCAATGACGGCACTGGCGCCTTTTAATGTGGTTCCCTGCTCCATAACCGGGATTCCACCGCCGCCGGCTGCAATGACAATCTGTCCGGCATCTAAAAGTGCTTCGATTGCATCAATTTCATAAATATCAACCGGTTTTGGAGAAGCGATGATACGGCGGAAACCGTCTCCTTCCGGTACGACATGATTTCCCTTTTCTTCTTCGGCATCAGCTTCCTCACGCGTCATAACACGTCCAATTACTTTGGTCGGGTGGTTAAATGCTTTGTCAAACGGATCCACACGAACCTGTGTAATAATCGTAGAAACCGGTTTGAAAATACCGCGGTCTAACAATTCGGTACGAATGGCGTTCTGCAAATCGTATCCGATATAACCCTCGCTCATAGCACCGCAGAGAGACATTGGCGCAACGGTATAATTTTTATCGTTATCCAAACGGGCAAATTCAGTCATAGCGGTCTGAATCATGCCGACCTGAGGCCCGTTACTGTGGGTAATTACAATCTGATATTTCTGCTCTACTAAATCGGCAATTGCCTGAGCTGCCTTTTTTACGTTTTTTTTCTGCTCCGGAAATGTCTCACCAAAGGCATTTCGTCCGAGAGCAACAACAATTCTTTTTTCTTTCATGAATCGTAACCTCCATCCGGTATTTTTTATCACAATTAAAGATGTAACTAGTATACCATTTTTTTCATGGTTCGTAAATATTCTTTCTGCTCCTTTGTAATGCGGTAGCTTTCTACAGCCTTCTGAATCGTTTTTTTGTGAACCCAGTCAGAAAGCTTTTTCTTTTCCAAATAAGGAATGGCAGCATCCCACTGCTTGGCAAGAGCAGTGGCAAAATACCACGCAATCATCATATTGACGTAATATTCTTCCGAGCGGATTTTCGCAACAAGTGCCAAATGCTTCTCTGAGAAATCGGCGTCCAGATATAGCCGCAGCAAAATTCCGATGCCGTATCGAATGGTGTATGTGTCATTTGAAGAAATCCATTTTAGAACTTCCCCATACAGTTCCGATTTATGTTTTTTGAATACGCCGGGTGCCGGTAAATCACACGTTGCCCAGTTGTTGATATAGGGAAGAAAACGGTTGATTTCCCACACACAGGTTTCATAATCTTTTTCCGCTGAAATTAACATCATATGAAGATTGTTTTCTTCATAATAATGGTGGGGCAGTTCTTTTAGAAAGCTTTCTGCCTCTTTAGTACCTTTAAAATCTTTGGCAAACGAGCGCAGTGCAGGGGTGCGGATGCCGATGATTCTGTTTTTTTCAATCGTTGGAATCAGTTTACTGTGAAACTCTAAGTAAGAAGGGTCCTGCAGGGTAAACAATTGTTTCTGTAATTCGTTCATTTTTCTACCTCCATAAGCAGTATTTTAACGCATAAATAAGGGTTCGTAAAGCATTAACGATTCGTTCATGGATTGTTGACGGAAAGGGCAAAATGATTTATAATAAATACATTATTAAGATGGTCGGAAAGGACGGGGTGATATTATGAAATTAGTATTTATTGGGGCTGACCATGAAGTTACGGGAAGCTGTCATTACATGGAAGTTGGAGATAAAAAATTCTGCGTGGACATTGGTATGGAGCAGGGACAGGATTTGTTTGAAAATCAGGAGATTCCGGTAAATCCATCAGAAATTGATTTTATTTTGCTGACGCACGCACACATAGACCACACGGGGCTTCTTCCGATGCTGTTTGCCAGAGGATTCCGCGGTCAGGTATACGCAACAAAAGCGACAGTGGATTTGAGCCAGATTATGCTTCGTGACAGTGCACATATCCAGCAGTTTGAGGCAGAGTGGCGGAACCGGAAAGCAAGACGTTCCGGCGGTGAAATTTATGAACCTTTGTATACGATGGAAGATGCCTTAGGTGCGATTCGACTGCTGGTTCCGTGTGAGTATGATAAAAAAGTTACGATTTGCGATGAGGTTACCATTCGATTTACTGATGTGGGACATTTACTTGGTTCCTCTTCCATTGAAGTATTTGCAAAAGAGGGTGAAGAGGAACGAACGGTTGTCTTTTCCGGTGACCTTGGAAATACACACAAACCGATTCTCAGAGACCCGATTTATACAAAAGCGGCAGATTATGTTGTTATGGAATCTACATACGGTGACAGACTGCATGGGGAAGAAGCACCGGATTATGTTGGAGAGCTGGCAGCAATTATTGAAAGCACTTTCCGCCGTGGCGGTAATGTGGTAGTGCCGTCCTTTGCAGTCGGCAGAACACAGGAGATGTTATATTTCTTACGTCAGATTAAGGAGCAGCAGTTAGTGAAGACGCATCCGGATTTTGAAGTGTATGTGGATAGTCCGCTCGCTGTGGAAGCAACGAGTATTTTCGGTAAAAATGTTCAGCAGTGTTTTGATGAAGAAGCAAAAGCACTTGTAGAAAAGGGAATTAACCCAATTGGATTTCCGGGCTTGAAATTGTCTATAACAAGCGATGATAGTAAGGCAATTAATTTTGACCAGCAGCCAAAAGTTATTTTGTCGGCATCCGGTATGTGTGAGGCAGGTCGAATCCGCCATCATTTGAAACATAACTTATGGCGTCCGGAGAGCACGATTGTATTTGTTGGTTATCAGACCAGAGGTACATTAGGACGTGCACTGCTTGAGGGGGCAAAAGAAGTAAAACTGTTTGGTGAAGTGATTGAGGTCAAAGCAGAGATTACGAAAATTGCCGGCATCAGCGGGCATGCAGATAAAAATGGATTATTAAAATGGATTAACAGTTTCACGGAGAAACCGCCCAAACGTGTATTTGTCGTTCATGGAGAGGATAAGGTATGCGATGAATTTGCGAGAACGCTTACCGATTCCGGTTATAACGCTACGGCACCGTACAGTGGTACAATTTTCGACTTGATACAGGGCGAGTTTGTAAAAGAAGCGCTTCCGGTTGCTGTGAAGAAGAAAGCGGCAGCGAAGAAACGTTCCGGCGATATGTTCCAGCGGCTATTGACGGCAGGACAGCGTCTGATTTCGGTAATTCGTAAGAATGAGGGATTGAGCAATAAGGATACGGCGAAGTTCACAGACCAGATTCAGGCACTTTGTGATAAGTGGGACCGTCCGTAATTAAAAAAAAGAAGAAGAGGAGGTGAGGTTGTGACCACACAGGAAAGTCGTGAACAAGAGATTAAACGACTCAATGCAGAAAAGGTAAAGCAGATTGCTTTATGTCATTTTTATTCTTATTATGTCAGACATAATATGTCAGACATGCTGGCGTATGTCGGTGAGGATGTAACGTGGCTTGGTTCGCAATCTAATTTTGTGGCACACAACCGTCAGGAGTTTGAAAACCTTCTGGAGAGAGAAATAAAAAAAGTACCAAAGCAATGTGTTATGAAAGTGATATCGGCAGATGTCAGTCAGGTTTCCGGAAATTGTTATCAGGTGACCGGAGAATTGGAACTGCGTCTGCCGGTGCAGGATAATGTTTATTATACGAATTTGCGTTTTTCTATGATGATTTGTAAAGAGGATGGAAAGTTTTCCATTGTATCAATACATACATCCACGATTGGAAAATCTGCTTTGTGGGATGACACACAGGTACTAAAAGAGAGGCAGAAACAATTTTCAGAAGAAGGCGGAGAAAATGTACAGGATCCGGTAACAGGTGTGTTTCAATTAGGAGCATTTAAAGAGCGGGCTGCCAGACAGTTAGAAGATATTTCAAAAGAAAAAAAATATGCGCTTATTTGTACGGATATCTGTAATTTTGAACGGGTAAACAATTTGTATGGTATGCAGAAGGCAGATAAACTTTTGGCGGATACAGCGAAGATGATTATGGCATCGGGCAAATGTATATTGCTTTGCTGCCGCAGTGTGGCAGACCATTTTGTAGCACTTGCCCGTTATCAGGATTTTTCTACATTCCGCAATATGCTCAATGAGTTATGCAACTGTTTTGCAGTGGAAATCGGAAACGAATATTCCGATGCCTATCCTCGGCTTGGTATCGGTGTTTACCGCATTGACAAGGAACATCCGCCGATTCAGAAGATGGTGGAGTATGCCAATCTTGCCAGAAAGAGCTTGCGGACGAATACGACTTCTCATATTGCTGTGTATGACGAGAGAGTGTACACGCAATTGATTCGTGCAGGAAAAATTGAGCAGAGCATGAAAAATGCGATGGCGCAACATGAATTTAAGGCATTTATACAGCCCAAATATAATTTGGAAACCGGACAGATTGTAGGTGCTGAGGCATTAGTACGCTGGATTCGGGAAGACGGCTCAATGATTTACCCGGATGATTTTATTCCGATTTTTGAAAAAAATGGTTTTATTGTTGAATTGGACTTTTTTATCCTTAGCGAAGTGTGTCGCATGATTCAGAGACGGCTTCAGGAAAAAAGACATTGTGTGCCGATTTCGATTAACCAGTCTCGTGTCTTATTGCAAGAAAAAGATTATGTGAAGCGAGTGGCGGACATTTTGAAAAAATACGATACGCCGCCTCGTTATATTGAGTTAGAGTTGACCGAACGGATTTTTAGAGACGATTTGACTGATTTGGCGAAGATGATGGGAGAACTTCGGAATCTTGGCATCCGCTGGTCTATTGATGATTTTGGAACGGGGTATTCTTCTCTTAATTTATTGAAGGAGTTACCGGTTGACATCATTAAAATTGACAAGTCGTTTTTAGATGAGACAGAGAGTTCCGAGACGAGTAAAATTATTATTAGAAAAACGGTGGAACTGACACAGGAACTGGATAAAACCGTTGTCTGTGAAGGGGTTGAAACAGAAAATCAGGCAGATTATCTTCGAGGCATCCGCTGCGACATGGCGCAGGGATATTTGTATGCAAAACCAATGCCGATGGAAGAGTTTGAAAAATTGCTGGATAAGGAGATATACGGATGAAAAAGGCAGGAAAATTAATTATTGTGACGTTGCTTATCTTGTCCGGATTAACGGCCGGAGCGTATTTTTTTCTCAAAGGACGCGAAGGAGGTCCGTCAAACGAATTTAAAAACCGTATGGCAAAAGAGCAAAGTGATAATCAGACGGATCGCGCTTTTCAGTATGACATGCCGGATAAAGCTACGGTTTTAGCAACGGACGGCGAAGACAAAAATGTTCTTAATTTTGAGTCAAATTCCGTGTATCAGGTTTCAAACTCCAATGAAGCAAGAGCACGTTTAGACCGGTTGATTAAGCGCACCGATGCGGATTTTGATAATCCGATTATAGCGAAAAATCCATTTGGTACGATGGAAAATAGTTTTTATTTTTATTTTCACACTTCATTCCGCTGTATGGTACGGTATACCATCACGGTTGAAGATGAGACGATTTCAGACCATATCCGTTATGTCAATAACGGACAGGAAAATAATTTAGCCAAAGAACATGAATTTCTGGTGGAAGGTCTGCTTCCGGGGAAAACGAATTTTATTGTGATGGAATTAGTTGATTCAACCGGAAATACGAGAGAGACAAAAAACTATCAGTACACAACAGCAGGCAGTCCATCCGGCATACCACAAAAGATTACGGTAAGTGATGGCTATTCCAAATCTACGCTGGCAAACGGTATGTATTATGTTTTTCCATCCGGGACACCGTGGATTGCAGCTTATGATAATAAAGGAATTCTGCGTGATTTGATTCCGACGGAGTCTTTTCATGGACGCCGCATAACGGCTTCGGATGATTGCATTCTTTATCAGATTTCAGAAGATAAGGTGGCGAAAGTATCTGCTCTTGGCAGGGTGACGGGCGTCGTTCAGATGAAAGGCTATGGAAAAATCCGTGATTTTTCTTACGACGGATATAATGAAGTATACTGGCTTGGAAAGAAGAAAAAAAATGAGTATTTACTGGCAACGTCATTTCAGACAGGGAAAACACGGGTTGTGTACCGGTTTAAGAAAGGTATTCAGACCGGTTCTTTGACTGTGCCGCAAAGTGGTTCGATTGGCGTGGTGGCAAAGAATCCTTCCGGGGTAATTTATTTGGATGCCATTACGGCGGCAAAACCTAAGATTTCTTTTGTTGTCGGGAAAAAGGCGGCATGGAAAAAGGTAACAGCAAAGAAAAAGATAAATGATAATAAGAAATTTACCGGTTGGAATACAAAAGAATCTATGCTTTTATCGCAGGAAAACGAAACAACACCTGCGATGTTAGTGCAGGAAGAAAATCAGTATCTTGCCGTTGAGTGGCAGGCGGATGTGGCAAAGAAGACGGTGCAGAAAAAAGCGTCGGCCACGGCAGCTGAGGCAAAAAGCGGAAGCTTGTTACAAAAGTGTGGAAATAATTATGTGATTGTTTGTGGCAAAGAAGGAACCTATTTGGAAATGGGGTCCGACGGTAAAGCGATTCGCCGGTATAACTATGGAAGCGGACTGGATTCGGTTCAGAAACTGACGCTTTCCGGTATGTATTTCTATGGAATCTAAAAAAGTTGTCCATAGGAGTAAAAAATGGTTGAGATTATATGCGCAAAAGATGTATAATGGGCATATGATATAAAATTACTTTTAGGAGGGTATACGCAATGAAATTTTTTGTTGACACAGCGAAAATTGAGGACATCAAAAAAGCAAATGAGATGGGGGTTATTTGTGGTGTTACTACAAATCCATCCCTGATTGCCAAAGAGGGCGGAAGAAGTCAGGAAGATGTATTGAAAGAAATCGCATCCATCGTTGATGGTCCAATCAGTGGTGAGGTAAAAGCAACAACCGTAGATGCAGAGGGTATGATTGCAGAAGGTAGAGAAATTGCAAAACTTCATGAGAACATGGTAGTTAAAATCCCAATGACAGTAGAAGGATTGAAAGCAACAAAGGTACTTGCTTCTGAGGGAATTAAATGTAATGTTACATTGATTTTCAGTGCGAATCAGGCACTTTTGGCAGCAAGAGCAGGAGCTGCTTATGTATCTCCATTCTTAGGACGTCTGGATGATATTTCCCAGCCTGGTATTGATTTGATTCGTGACATCGCAGAAATCTTTTCCGTACATGGGATTGAGACAGAAATCATCGCAGCTAGCGTAAGAAATCCAATTCATGTTACGGATTGTGCATTGGCAGGTGCTGATATCGCTACGGTACCATATGGTGTTATTGAGCAGATGACAAAACATCCATTGACTGATATCGGTATTGAGAAATTCCAGAAAGATTATATTGCTGTTTTTGGTGAATAATTTGGTGAGTAATAAAAAGGAGATTGATTATGAATAAGTTAGAACTTCAGAAAATGGCTGTTGAAGTTCGTAAGGGGATTGTAACTGGGGTTCATAGTGCAAAATCAGGCCACCCGGGCGGCTCCTTGTCAGCAGCAGACATTTTTACTTATCTTTTCTTTGAAGAATTGAATATTGACCCTAAAAATCCAGACAAAGCAGACCGCGACCGTTTCGTGCTTAGTAAAGGACATACGGCTCCCGGCTACTATGCAGCACTGGCAAACCGTGGATTTTTCCCGGTTGAGGATTTGACGACACTTCGCCACGTTGGTTCCTATTTACAGGGACATCCGGATAAAAAGCATATTCCTGGTGTGGATATGTCGAGCGGTTCTTTGGGACAGGGAATTTCGGCAGCAGTCGGAATGGCGTTGTCCGCTAAATTAAGTAATGATGATTATCGTGTTTACACACTTCTTGGTGATGGTGAAATTCAGGAAGGACAGGTTTGGGAGGCAGCAATGTTTGCCAGCCACAGAAAACTGGATAATTTTGTTGCCATCGTGGATAATAACGGCTTACAGATTGACGGTGCAGTTGATGATGTATGTTCACCATATCCGATTGATGAGAAATTCAAAGCATTTGGTTTCCATGTAATCGAAGTGGATGGTCATGATTTTGATGCCTTAAAGGCAGCTTTTGATGAAGCAAAACAGACCAAAGGACAGCCTACGGCTATTATTGCAAAAACCGTTAAAGGAAAAGGCGTTTCCTTCATGGAAAATCAGTGTAGCTGGCATGGTACTGCACCAAATGATGAGCAGTATGCACAGGCTATGGAAGAATTAGAGAAAGCAGGTGAGTCTTTATGTCAGAAGTAAAAAAGATTGCTACTCGTGAGAGTTATGGTAATGCATTAGCAGAACTTGGCGCAGAATTTGATAACCTTGTTGTACTGGATGCAGACCTTGCGGCTGCCACAAAGACCGGTATTTTCAAAAAGGCTTTCCCGGAACGCCATATTGACTGTGGTATCGCTGAGTGTAACATGATGGGAATTGCGGCAGGACTGGCAACGACAGGTAAAGTTCCATTTGCAAGTTCTTTTGCGATGTTTGCTGCAGGACGTGCATTTGAGCAGGTTCGTAACTCCATTGGTTATCCGCATCTGAATGTGAAAATCGGCGCAACACATGCCGGTATTTCCGTAGGTGAAGATGGTGCGACACACCAGTGTAATGAAGATATTGCACTGATGCGTACGATTCCCGGTATGACAGTAATTGTTCCATCGGATGATGTAGAAGCAAAAGCAGCCGTTCGTGCTGCCTATGAGCATGACGGTCCATGTTATCTTCGTTTTGGACGTCTGGCTGTGCCGGTAATTAACGATAAGCCGGATTATAAATTTGAACTTGGCAAAGGTGTTGTACTTCGTGAAGGTAAGGATGTAACGATTGTTGCAACCGGACTTCCGGTATCCAATTGTCTGGAAGCAGCAGAGAAACTGGCCGCAGACGGCATTGATGCCAAAGTGATTAACATTCATACAATTAAACCTTTGGATGAGGAGTTAATCGTGGCAGCAGCCAAAGAAACCGGCAAAGTGGTAACGGTAGAAGAACATTCTGTTATCGGTGGTCTGGGAAGTGCTGTATGCGATGCATTAGCTGAAAAATGTCCGACAAAGGTGTGCAAAATCGGTATTAATGATGTATTTGGTGAATCTGGTCCGGCAGTAGAGCTTGTTAAGAAATATGGTTTGGATGCAGACAGCATTTATGAAAAAGTAAAAGCATTTTGTAAATAATTTCATGTAAGTTGATTTTTGGTGGAGAAAATCTACCGGAGGGAAACTTCATGGGCAGGAAAAGGCAATAAATCAGCGGGTGCGCCGGTTTGTTGCCTTTTTCAAAGGAATGGGTAGAGACATGTTATGTATACTTCTAGCCTCGGTGGACTCACCGCAGGATAAAAGAAAACTGGAGTTATTATATGAAAAATACAACCGGCTTATGTACGTCGTAGCAATGCGTGTTTTGCATCATCCGCAGGATGCAGAAGACGCCTGTTTGACGTCGTGGGAAAAGGTTATAAAAAATTTAGATAAAATTGATAAAATAGATTGTCAGAAAACGAAGAGTTTCCTCGTTATTATAGTTGAGAGGACGGCAATTGACCTTTATCGTAAGAATCAAAAGAAAAATCAAAAGGTGCAGGAGATGGATGAGTTTGAAACCAGCCCGTTTTTTTGTAAGCACGAAAGAGGTTATGGCGAAAGCGAGATGATGGAAGTGTTTCATAAGATTCCAAAACTGTATGCGGAGGTTCTGATTCTTCGTTATGTCAACGAATTAGGGGTAAGTGAGATTGCTGAACTTCTTAATATCAAGCAGAATACGGTGTCTAAGAGAATTGCAAGAGGCATTGCAATCATTCGAAAGGAGTGGCTCGGTAATGAATGAGGAGAGTATCAAGAAATTTTTGACGACCTGTGTATATCAGGAGATGAATTCATTTCATCCATCGCAAGACGAAGATTATAATCATGAATTTTCAAAAAAATTCATGAAACGATGGAAACGTTTAAATTGGAGCGAAAAATATTTTGGCAGCCATCTGCGTCTGGCGTATACCGTCCGTAAAGCGGCAGCCGTAGTGATTGTGATTCTTTCCTTAGCTGCTGCTAATCAAGTCAGTGCGAAGGTGTTTGGTTTTAATGCATGGAAATATCTGCTTTCGTATGATTCAAAGAACAAATTGGAAGTAAGAGAGTATGTTGGGCAGAATCAGGATAAAAAAACGAAGGAGAGTCTGCCGGACGTCATTCATGAGAAACCTACGTTTGTGCCGAAGGGATTTCGGTATTATTCCCATGATGAACTTTCGTCGGGAAATGCACTTTATGATGAATGGAGAGATGGAAAAAAGAATACATTACAGTATAGCCGTGGTAAAGTCAGGGAAGGAGACCAAATTTATACGGATTCTGAATATGAACAAAAACTCAAAACAAGTGTTATGGGCTATGAGGCATATTATTATATAAAAGGAAATGAAGAATGGATTATGTGGGATGATAAGGAATATAACTATATGATTCTGCTTATTAAGAAAGGAAATTATAAGGCAGAATTATTGAAAATGGCAAATAGTTTGTACCAGAAATAAAAAAAATTAAAATTTTTTGTCAGATTTCCTCCTTTTGTATCGTTATTATTAGTATAACGATATATAAGGAGGATTTTTTATGATTACGAAAATCAAAAGAGACACAAAAAGAATGGTATGTTTGCTGGGAATGAGTGCATTATTTGCAGTAAATATGCAAGCAAAAGCTGCTGAGATTAGTGAACCGGCATTGGAGATTGGACCAATTTTGCAAAGTGAAAATGCTGCCATTTTGCAACCTTCGTTTTCAATTTCTTCAAGTGGCACGGCAAATGTTGAAGTGAGGGCAATGGCTAAAGGTGCGACATCAAAAATAGATGTAGAACTTAATTTGCAAAAATATACTTCAAGCACCAAAAAGTGGAAAACAGTAAAAACATGGAAAAAGACAAAAAATGCATCAAATTTGTTGTTTGCAGATAGTTATAAGTTATCAGCAAAAGGTACTTATCGATGCAAATGCACTGCTGTATTCACTAAGAGTGGGAAAAAGGAAACTATTACGAAAACAACTGGTAAAAAACAGTATAAGTAATATCATATGTTGTGAAAATATGGGTTAAAATGACTGTTCATACCCCAAAAACGACCGTTCATGACTTTTATGTTTTATGCGATGTATTTTGTGTTATGATAGCAGACGGGAGGTGAAAGCAAAAATGAAAATTGATTTTGACTGGTTAATTATGATGCCACTAAGTTTTTTATATATTGGGATTGTGTTTTATTATGTTAAATATAAGAAAAGGAAAGTTCCTTATATCATAGTATTTACTTTGTTCGTTGCTTATATGGCAGAGGTACTCAAATATACCCAGTTTCCAATTTGTTTAAACGCGGTTATGGAAGAACTAAACAGGCAATGTGTAAATTACATACCATTTCATTTTTTATCAATAGAAGATGTGGAGACATTTGTTTTGAATATTATTATAACCGTGCCATTTGGCTTTTTGGTTCCGATTCTTTATAAATGTGATTGGCGTAAAATAATAGTTTCTGGGATTTTATTTGGCGCTATCACGGAGATTATACAGGCAGGGGTGGAAGCTTTTGTCGGAGTTAATATGCATAGGATTGATATGAATGATGTGATTGCCAATTTTTCTGGTGTTGTAATTGGATATGCCGGTTATTGTTTGCTGCGGATTCTATTAGAAAAGATATTTCAAAATGGGAACGTGAAAATTGAATGTGAAAAATATTTGTCAGATTTTTGCTTTTTGGAACGTTATTATTAATAGGAGCAATTATTAATAAAGTTAGGAGGAGGTGAAAGAATGTATTCTATGAAGATTTACAGAGAAATGATTGAAAAAGCGTTCTTTTCTTAGTTTATCACACTACATAAGAAAAGAACGCAAAAAAATAACTACAAGTTTATATTAACATAGAGAAGGAGATTTTTAAACATGAAAAAACAAATAAATTTACGGTTACCCTTAGTTTGATGATATCATTTATTGGAGCAACGGTATTTGCTGCATTGCCAAATATGTATGGAAAAAATTATTCTCAATTGTAAAACGGAAAAATTTGCAGCATTACAGCTTCTGGGGATAAGGATTTTGCTAAGACGAGAATAAAAAATACAACAAATGGTACCAGATATTATTCTGCTTATGTAAACCGACGTCATTCAAAGGATAATGCAGTAATTGAATCTGATTGTAAAGAGCAGTTAGTTAAAAGTGGTAAATCAATAGAAGTATCAGTGGCTAGATATCGAAGTACTGCTGGCAGAGAACATTATCATAAAGCAATTTCTTGGAATTGTACTATGAAACCAAGTGGTGCAGGATATACAAATTTTAAGGCAGATGAATGGTCTTATACTGTTACGCAGGAAAAATAATTAGTTATTAATTACCGAACAATTCGAGTTTTGAATTGCTCGGTAATAAAAGGGAGGCATCATAAATGACAAAATCAAAAGTATTTATCTTGGCAGTAATTGTATTTTTTATTATTATGGGTGGTTTATATTTTTTACTGCCGAAGGAAGAAAAGCAGGGGGATGTTATTTCACCAACGGCCAGCCGTGTACAGGAATCGCCGAATCCAGATGATGAAACATCTGGTATTGTGAAGACGAGTAAGCAGGAAACATGGAACGTTATAAATGTTAATAAAAAGAATATTTTGGATATTAATACCTTTAACGACTTTGGGAAGAGAAGTGATTTAGTGATTCCGGCTAAATATGATGGAAAGAAAATTAATAGATTTGATATTAGTTTTTATAATGATGATGTAACAACGCTAAAAAATGTAACCATTGAGAATGGAATTGAAACTATCGGAGGTGGTTTTGCACAGTGTTCAAAACTGGAGAAAGTTGTCATTCCTTCCAGTGTAACAAAGATAGAAAAAGGTGAATTTCGTTATTCGAAAGATACGGTAACATTGTATGTTAAAAAAGGTTCTTATGCGGAAAAATATGCGAAAAAAAATAAACTTAGGTATAAATACAGCAAATAAAAGGGAGGGATAAGAAATGGTATTACAAAATTGGATTTCTTTTCTGAAGAAGCAAAAAGGGTTGTTTGCCATATTGATGGTGTCGCAGATTGTGTCATTGGTTTGCATTCTTTTTGTGTTTGGTGTTTTTCAAAATAATTTGTATGAATTATCAGCAAATGTAGATACGAAATTTTTGAATGCATCCTTTAGAAAAAGCACTGTTACAAGAGAACAGTTGACAAAGGTGATAAAAACGCTGACAGATGACTATGATTTTTCCATTGATTACATATATATTGATGCGTCTGTTAAGGGAAGTGATATAAGTTATCAGGACAGAGTTCAGTACAAAGATGGTGTTTTTTCTTATAGTGACCGCGTATTGGAAAATGTAAAGGGTTCCCTTGATGGTGAAATGGCACAGCCGGTTCATTACAAAAAGGTTGAAAAAGTAGTAGTTATCAGTCCCAATATAAAAAAAGATATCGGGCAGACTATCACTTTGGATGGAGAAAATTATCAGATAATTGGAATCAATAATGTAAATGGGGATGGCGAGATGGAAATGCCATATCTTTCATTTCCGAAAAAGGCTCATTATGATACTTTTTCTGTTGAATTAACAATGCTTCCTACACGCTCTCAGTACGACGATTTTTGTCAGGAGCTAAAAGCAATTGGGGGCGAATGTGATGATTTTTATATTCAGAATAATGCCGACCGGAAAAAAGAGTATTCTATGATTGGAATCAGTGTACTTTTGGCTCTGTTAGCAGGTGGAAATATGTATATGATTTATCGTTATATTTTCCGAAAAAGAAGAATACAGTTAGCCGTGTATTCTTTGTGTGGATGCAGTAAAAGAACCGCCAGGAGAATGTTTTTTGCGGAAATTCTTCTAAATATGGTAATTGTCCTTGTTGTGGGAGTTTTAACTTTCCGTTTTTTGGTGTACCCACTTGCAAAGAATTGGTTTGCGTATCTGTTTATGATTTATGGCATTAGAGAATATGTTATGATTTGTGCTATTTTCATTTTTGTGGTGCTTTTGATTGGTTACCTTCTTTCGGGAAAGATGTCAAAACAAACGGTAGTACAAATGCGAAAGGGGGAGAAGTGATGGTTTCACTGGCTATAAGTGCTTACATTCGGCATACAAAAAGAAATTGTTTTATTATTTTGCAATTGACCGTTTTATTTATTGTGTTATTGGTGACAGTAACAACTATTTGTGAGGAATATCGCTGGTATCGTCCGGTGGCAGACTGGAACGGAAAAAAGGGATTTGTCGTAGAGGCTTCCGGATGTCATGGTGATACAAAAGATTCGCTTACAAAAGGTATGGATAAAGTGGATTCGGTTATGAGTTTTGGTTATGGAAACGTTGTCTCTTCAAAAAATGAAGGATATTCTAATTTTCTGGCGTATCCGGATTCCTTGATTAATGATTTTAAGCCGGAATTGGAAAGCGGGGACTGGCTTGATAAAAAAGAATCAAGTGATGACGAAATTGAAATTGTTGTTTCTAAAAATCCGTACGGATGGAAAACGGGCAGCCATATTAACCTTGGCTACTACGACGAAAATGGGGAAATACATTCCTTCAAGGCAATGGTTTGCGGAGTATTAAAGGAAGGTATTTCAGTGATTGGCTCCAATATCGGTTCGAGCCAGTTGTATCGGACGGATTACCGGGATTTGTATTCAACGTACAGTTATCAGCAGTCCGAATATGCGTTGGTTTTGATGAGGGAGAATCAGGCAATTAAAAATCATATTCCGATGATATACAATCAAAAATATATTATTGCCGTGCAGGATGATACTACGGAAAAAGAACTTTTGCAAATTGAAAACACACTGCGGAAAAATATAGCAGGATATGGTGCAAGCGATGTTTGCGTGCTATCTCCGCTGGAGCGGTTTATGAAGAATAGCAATCATGAATTTCAGCAAACTGTTATGATGTATCTGCCGGTTTTTATTTGTGTTTTGTGCATCACGATAATCAGCGTAATAAATGTTTGTACCTTGAACTTATCGGAGGATATGAGGGAGAATGCGGTATTCTCAGTTTTGGGACTTCCGTGGGGAAAAAACAGCTTATTTTCGCTAATTCAGATTATTATAACCAATGTTATCTCATTAATGTTTGTCATGATGTTTTTGATATTGGCAGAAAGGACAAAAATAAGTGAATATGTTTATATTCAGTTAGATTTTTGGTCGACGGTGTTATTGATTTTAGTTGTTGTCTGTGTATGCTTAGTATATTACTTTGTAGCATCACGAATGTTAAAGAAAAAAAATCCTGTTGAGTTATTAAAGTCGGATTTATAAAGTGGAGGGTAATGTTATGATTCAAATTAAAAATTTAGTGAAAGTATACAACAAGGGAAAGAC
>ERZ779896.269-NODE-269-length-74454-cov-3.784688_pt1 | contig 74454 bp, 61 predicted proteins | sample MGYA00511067_ERZ779896 | MGnify/ENA primary metagenome ERZ779896 (study PRJEB29588, sample SAMEA2161597) | human gut metagenome | biome: human gut; feature: human-associated habitat; material: faeces | place: Denmark | collected 2008/2010 ... | reverse complement strand
TTATCGCCTCCCAGAATCACGGCTACGCAGTGGATAATGACACATTGGGGGCTGACTGGGAACCGCTCTTTGTCAATATGAACGACGGGACAAACGAAGGAATCCGGCATAAGACGAAGCCTTTCTTCTCTTCCCAGTTTCATCCCGAAGCATGTAGCGGACCGACCGATACGGAGTTTATCTTCGATAAGTTTGTCGATTTGCTTTAGGAATTGGGACGACAGATCTAAAAATGTTAACGAATAAAAGAGTCTGAAAATGAAAGAAGATATAAAGAAAGTCCTGATACTCGGTTCCGGCGCCCTAAAGATCGGTGAAGCGGGAGAATTCGACTATTCAGGTAGCCAGGCTTTGAAAGCCATCAAGGAGGAGGGAATCCAGACAGTGCTTATCAATCCGAACATCGCTACGGTACAGACTTCGGAAGGAGTGGCAGATACCGTTTATTTCCTGCCCGTCACTCCCTTCTTTGTCGAAAAGGTGATCGCCAAAGAACGTCCGGATGGCATCCTGCTCGCTTTTGGAGGCCAGACGGCGTTGAACTGCGGTGTGGCGCTTTACCAGAGTGGTGTGCTGGAAAAATATAACGTCCGTGTACTCGGTACTCCGGTACAGGCAATCATGGATACGGAGGATCGCGAACTCTTCGTCCGCAAACTCGACGAGATCGGTGTGAAGACGATCAAGAGCGAAGCGGTGGAAAATGCCGAAGATGCCCGCCGGGCTGCTGCCGAGTTAGGCTATCCGGTGATTGTCCGTGCCGCTTATGCATTGGGCGGCCTCGGCTCCGGCTTCTGCGACAATGAGGAGGAACTGGATGTACTGGTTGAAAAAGCCTTCTCTTTCTCTTCTCAAGTGTTGGTGGAAAAGAGTTTGAAGGGATGGAAAGAAGTGGAATATGAGGTGGTGCGCGACCGTTTCGACAACTGTATCACGGTCTGCAACATGGAGAACTTCGACCCGTTGGGTATCCATACCGGCGAAAGCATCGTGATCGCTCCGTCACAGACACTGACCAACAGCGAGTATCATAAACTTCGTGAACTGGCTATCCGGATCATCCGTCATATCGGTATCGTGGGCGAATGTAACGTGCAATATGCTTTCGATCCGGAGAGCGAAGACTACCGCGTGATCGAAGTGAACGCCCGTCTCTCCCGTTCGTCTGCGCTGGCCTCTAAAGCAACTGGTTATCCGTTGGCTTTCGTCGCAGCCAAGTTGGGACTGGGTTACGGCCTTTTCGATTTGAAAAACTCGGTGACGAAGACGACAAGTGCTTTCTTCGAACCAGCTCTCGACTATGTGGTCTGCAAGATCCCGCGCTGGGATTTGGGTAAGTTTCATGGTGTGGCTCGTGAGTTGGGGTCGAGCATGAAATCTGTGGGCGAGGTGATGGCGATCGGGCGCACCTTCGAAGAGGCGATCCAAAAAGGGTTGCGTATGATCGGACAGGGCATGCATGGTTTCGTGGAAAACAAGGAGCTGGTGATAACCGACATCGACAAGGCACTCCATAAACCGACCGACACCCGTATCTTCGTTATCTCCAAAGCGTTCCGTGCCGGATATACCATCGATCAGATACACGAACTGACCAAGATAGACCGGTGGTTCCTACAAAAACTCTACGGAATCATGTGCACCTCCAAGGAGTTGCATAAATTGACAATTGACAATGGACAATTGGCAATTAAAAAAGAATATCGCAATCCTGATAATTGTCAATCGTCCATAGTCTATAGTTCATTGCTTCGCAAGGCGAAACGGCAAGGTTTCTCCGATTTTCAGATAGCTCGCGCCTTCGGCCTTGAGGGAAATATAGAAAAAGGTATGATGCAGATCCGCCAGTTTCGTAAGGAACACGGCATCGTTCCGGTAGTGAAACAGATCGATACGCTGGCTGCTGAATACCCGGCGCAGACGAACTATCTGTATCTGACCTATAGCGGTACGGAAAACGACGTGCAGTATCAGGGTGACCACCGTTCCATCGTCGTGCTGGGTTCCGGCGCTTACCGGATCGGCAGTTCGGTCGAGTTCGACTGGTGTGGCGTGCAGGCGTTGGAAACGATCCGTAAGGAAGGTTGGCGTTCGGTGATGATCAACTACAATCCTGAAACAGTTTCGACCGACTATGATATGTGTGACCGCCTTTACTTCGATGAACTGACCTTCGAGCGTGTGATGGATATCCTCGAACTGGAAAATCCGCACGGCGTGATTGTCTCGACAGGCGGCCAGATACCCAATAACCTGGCGATGCGTCTGGACGAGCAGCATGTCAATATCTTGGGGACATCCGCCAAGAGTATCGACAATGCCGAAGATCGCGAGAAATTTTCCGCCATGCTGGACCGCATCGGTGTGGACCAGCCGCGTTGGAAAGAGCTTTCGTCGATGGAAGATATCAACGAGTTTGTGGCTGAGGTGGGTTTTCCGGTCTTGGTTCGTCCGAGTTATGTGCTGAGTGGCGCCGCCATGAATGTCTGCTCCAACCAGGAAGAACTCGAACGCTTCTTGCAGCTGGCAGCCAACGTGTCGCAGAAACATCCGGTCGTTGTCAGCCAGTTCATCGAACATGCCAAGGAAGTGGAAATGGATGCAGTAGCCGATAAGGGTGAGATCGTCATGTATGCAATCTCCGAACATATCGAGTTTGCCGGTGTGCATTCCGGCGATGCAACTATCCAGTTTCCCGCACAAAAGCTGTATGTTGAAACGGTCCGCCGCATCAAGCGTATCAGCAAGCAGATCGCAAAAGAGCTGAATATCTCTGGTCCGTTCAACATCCAATATCTGGCGAAAGGCAACGAGATCAAGGTGATCGAATGTAACCTTCGCGCGAGTCGTTCCTTTCCTTTCGTCAGCAAAGTATTGAAGATTAACTTTATTGAACTGGCCACTCGCATCATGTTAGGTTTGCCTGTCGAGAAACCTAATAAGAACGAATTCGATCTGGATTATGTAGGTATCAAAGCCTCGCAGTTCTCCTTCAACCGCTTGCAGAAAGCTGACCCTGTTTTAGGTGTTGATATGGCTTCGACGGGCGAGGTCGGGTGTATCGGCGACGATGTTTCCGAGGCTGTTTTGAAAAGTATGCTTTCCGTCGGTCTCCGTATCCCAGAAAAGAATATTCTGCTCTCGACGGGTACGCCAAAACAGAAAGTGGCCATGTTGGATGCCGCCAAGATGCTGGCATCGAAAGGCTACAACCTTTTTGCAACAGGCGGGACACACCGCTTTCTCGAAGAAAACGGCATCTCCAGTACGCGGGTTTACTGGCCGAGCGAGGAGGACATGGAACCTCAAGCACTCACCATGCTCCACGAAAGGAAGATCGACATGGTTGTGAATATTCCGCGCGACCTTTCAGCCGGTGAGTTGAATAATGGCTATAAGATCCGTCGTGCCGCCATCGATCTGAACGTTCCGCTCATCACGAATGCCCGTCTGGCAAGTGCCTTTATCGAAGCTTTCTGCACGCTGAGCATGGACGATATACAGATACGGAGCTGGCAAGAGTATAAGTGATCCGTTACTTTTGGCTTGATCCAAAAGTAACCAAAATAATTATTACATTTGTGGTAATTAAAATAAACCAATATGAAGATAGGATTATTTATCCCCTGTTATATCAATGCGGTATATCCGGAAGTTGGTGTTGCTTCCTATAAATTATTGAAAAGTCTCGGGTTGGATGTGGATTATCCGTTAGACCAGACTTGTTGTGGCCAGCCAATGGCAAATGCCGGATTCGAGCATGAATCGGCAGGGTTGGCGCTGCGTATGGAAGAACTGTTCCGTTCGTACGATTATGTGGTTGGCCCTTCTGCCAGTTGTGTCGCTTTCGTGAAAGAGAATCATCCCGGTATTCTGGAAAAGGCAGGTCATGTGTGTATGAACAGCAAGAAGATTTATGATATCTGCGAGTTCCTACACGATATTGTGAAGGTCAAGGAACTGAAAGCTGAATTTCCCCACAAGGTAAGCATTCACAATAGCTGTCACGGTGTGCGCGAGTTGCATCTTTCTTCTCCGAGTGAACGGAATATCCCGTATTTTTCTAAGTTGCGCGATCTCCTCTCTTTGGTGAAAGGCATTGAGATATTCGAACCGAAACGTATCGACGAGTGCTGTGGGTTCGGTGGCATGTTTGCGATTGAGGAACCCGAAGTGTCCGTCTGTATGGGACGAGATAAGGTGAAGGACCACATGAGCACAGGAGCCGAGTACATCACCGGTGCCGACAGTTCCTGCCTGATGCATATGGAAGGCGTGATCAAGCGTGACAACCTTCCGATCAAAACGATTCATATTGTTGAAATATTAGCCTCCGGATTATGAGCACGAAACATTCAAAAGCGGCTGCCCGCTTCATCGGGAACCGCAAGCAGGAAGCCTGGCACGACGAAACCCTCTGGATGGTCCGTGTCAAACGGGATAAAATGAGCCATTCGCTTCCCGAATGGGAACGCTTGCGTGAACTGGCTTGTGAGATCAAACTTTATTCGAACAGCCATTTGGATGTCCTTTTGGAAGAGTTCGAGAAGAACGCCACGGCCAACGGAGCGATTGTCCATTGGGCGAAAGACGCGGCGGAACATAATGCGATCGTCGAGGAAATCCTGCAACAGCACAAGGCGCATACGCTGATAAAGAGCAAATCCATGTTGACAGAAGAGTGTGGCATGAACGATTACCTGTTCGGAAAAGGTTACGATATAATCGAGAGCGACCTCGGCGAACGTATCCTTCAATGGATGAAACTTCATCCCAGCCATATCGTGATGCCCGCTATCCATATCAAGCGGCAGGAGGTGGGCGAGATGATGGAGCGCGTGTTAGGTACGGAAAAAGGCAATTCCGACCCGACCTATCTGACGCATGCCGTCCGCAAAAATATGCGTGAGAAATTCCTGACAGCCGATGTTGCCATGACGGGAGCTAACTTTGCAGTTGCTTCGACCGGAGAGATAGTGGTCTGCACCAACGAGGGGAATGCAGATATGGGAACTTCTTTCCCGAATGTTCACATTGCGACGTTCGGAATGGAGAAGATCGTGCCGGATCGGGACTCGTTAGGTGTCTTCACCCGCCTGCTGGCACGCTCCGGCACGGGGCAGCCGATCACTTCCTACACTTCTCACTATTGTAAACCGAAAGAAGGAGGTGAGTTTCATATCATCATAGTCGATAACGGGCGGAGTGATATCCTGGCATGTCCCGATCATATCCGTACGCTGAACTGCATCCGTTGTGGCGAGTGTATGAATACTTGTCCGGTCTATCGCCGTAGCGGTGGTTATTCCTATACATATTTTATACCCGGCCCGATTGGGATCAATCTAGGGATGCTGAAAGATCCGGTGAAATATTCGGACAATGTTTCTGCCTGTTCGTTGTGCCTCTCTTGCTCGAATGTCTGCCCGGTCAAGATAGACCTCGGCGAACAGATCTATCGCTGGCGTCAGGACTTGGATAAGATAGGGAAAGCGAGTACGGAGAAAAAGATTATGTCCGGCGGCATGAAGTTCCTGATGGAACGTCCGAAACTGTTCAATACGGCTTTGAAGTTTGCCCCGGTAGTCAATAACATGCCTCGTTTTGTGATCTACAACGCTTTGAATGCATGGGGGAAGGGCCGTGAACTGCCAGCTTTTGCCAAGCAGTCGTTCAATGAAATGTGGAAAAGTAACAAGATAAAATAATGTAGGGGTGAAGTATGCTTGCCCTTAAAATGATACGACAATGAGTAGCAAAAACGATATATTATCTGCTATCCGTCGTCACACCGGCAAACGTTACGATATGCCGGAACTGACGCTGGATGCCATCACTTACGAAGATAAAATCCTCCAGTTTACCGACTCTCTGAAAGCTGCTGGGGGGCAAGTCGTCCTGATGCAGCCTGGAGACGATATCAACGATATTATTCGTCACCATTTTCCTGATGCAATCCGTATCGCCTCCAATCTGTCCAGTATTACCTGTGCCACCTTTAATCCGGACGATCTCGACGATCCTCGTGAGTTGGACAATACAGACCTTGCCATCGTGGAAGGCCATTTTGGTGTAGCCGAGAACGGGGCTGTCTGGATTACCCGCCAGGTAAAGCATAAGGCATTGTATTTTATCTCCAACAGCCTGGTTATGCTGATAGACCGCAATTCGATCGTGAACAATATGCATGAAGCCTATAAACGGACGGAAAACATGACATACGATTTCGGTGCTTTTATCTCAGGCCCCTCTAAAACAGCTGATATAGAACAGGCTCTTGTATTGGGTGCACATGGCCCGGTCAAGGTATTGGTTGTGTTGAAATAGGATGTGTTCCCGTAAATAGCTGAAAAAAACAGGGTAACGCAGATCTTGCCAATTGGGTGGATTTGCGTTACCCTATATGTCCTGTTGTTATTAATCTACATTTCGTTTGTTAAACAACGAAGCGATCCATAACATCAGAATGGCTCCGACTGTCGCCGTAATCAGACTGCCGATAATACCGGAAGCTGCAATTCCGAGTAATCCGAATACCCAGCCGCCCAATACACCGCCGGCTATTCCCAAAATCAGATTGATTATTACTCCGAAGCCACCGCCCCGCATGATTTTACCGGCCAGAAAGCCGGCTGCTATACCTATGATAATGTACCATAAAAATCCCATAGCTTTTAAATTTTATGTTGTTATTGTATATATAACCGCTCATGGAGGCATGAAGTTTATTGCAGTAAAGGATTCCTTTTTCAAAACACCGGTGTTTTGAAAACGAAACATATATGTTTTGCATTCAAAACATATATGCTTTGAAAAGGGCTGTCATTGCAATCGCTTAAACCTGTTTTCCCATTTGATAGGCATCTTTCATGGCGGGATTTCCGTTGATCTCTCCTTTGTGCCAAACGCCTAATCCGAACACGGTTCCTTTTATTACGGGATCTTCCAGGCAGTCCAGGAATCCCTGGAAAGTGTCGATCGTGCGGAGCATTTTCTTACGGTCGTCTTCGGCTGCCGTTACGATGAAATAAAATTCCTTGCCGTTCATCTCCGTGTATCTTCCACAGCAGCGGTCTATCAGAGTTTTCATTTGAGCGCTTATTGTGTAGAAATAGACTGGGGTAGCCATTACGATCACATCGGCATCCACCATTTTTTCGATGATTTCTGCCGCGTCGTCTTTTTGAGGGCATGGCTTCTGGTACAGACTGCATGTACTGCATCCCGTACAGTAATGGATTGTTTTGTCTCTCAGGAAAATCTTTTCCACTTCATGATTGCTTTCTGCCGCACCACGCATAAATTCGTCACAGAGCGTGTCTGAGTTGCCGCCTCGGCGGGGACTGGATGATAAGATCAATACTTTTTTTGCCATACTTGTATATTAGTTTAAATCGCTATTAAAAATGTTCCGGAGGAACAGATACAAAGTTACTGTGACAGGTTGGTTCGGATTGTATATGAATTACGGGGATAAGTACCATTTTTACAGGATAAGGGTATACATCCTGATTTTTGGTCAACGGACAGGCGTGTAGTCTATCTCGGACTCTTCGTCCGTCGCTTCGAGCTTGAATATGACAGGGCGTAATCCGTCATTGCAACTGCAGATGGCAACTCCCGGTTTTCTGATCCAGTCTCCATAATAGAATACTTCTTTTCCAGCACCATGTGACAACGCAAAAGCATATTGGTAAATCGCTTTCCAAGCCTCGTCACAAAAACCTTCCGGCTTGGCATAATCAGCATAAAAAACTTGTCCTTCTTTCAGCATGGGGCAGGCGGTCAGTCCTTCGGCGCCGTATTCGCGGGCCAGTTGTTCATCTAAAGTAGTTTTTAATACCGTAATCTTGACTTTTTTCATCTGATATGTTTTTTGATGGTTTAACAATGAAAATCTGAATCAGAACAGGAAACCGAGTGAGAAACTCATTATGTTTGTTCGTTTTTCAATGTTGAGAGTCCCTTTCTGGTTGGCCTCGGTACCTATCTCACGGAAATCGGAAGCTACCTCGTTCAAACCGAATTCATAACTGAAGTCAAGAAACAGACGCCAGATACTGACTCCCAGCCCGGCGGCTATGCTGATGCCGAAAGGGGTATTGTCGTCTTCAAACTCGCGGGGTCTGTCTGTCATATCTGTACTGTAGCGCGTTTTGTAGTTGTATTTGATATTGGGGCCGAACATCATGCTTAATGCGTACGGACCTTCTTTTACCAGATAATAACCGATCATCACCGGAACTTCGAGCGTGGCGGACTTATAAGTAATCCGGTTCTTGCCGATAGGCATTTGGGTGTTTGTCCCGTCAGGCAGGCTGTTTTCCGTCTGTGGTATGTTGAAACGTATGTCACCTTCCGTATATTGCCATGCCAAGCTGGGTTGAATATAGAAACGATCGATATTGACTCGTGCAAACACAGCTGCTTGGTAACCTACCTTATATTGCAGACGTATGTCTTCCATCTCCTGATTGTCTATCGTCAACGATTTGACAATCGGGAGCGCGGCATTGACTCCAACTTTTCCTCCCCAGTTGAATGTCTTGTCTTCGATCTTGATAAACTTCTGGGCGTTGGCCGAGAAACAGAATGGAAGTATCAGCAATATAAGGTAAATTTTCTTCATGACTATTTTTTCTTTCTGACCGACCAGCCGAATTTACCGACAAAGTCGCCCAATCCGTAATATTTGCCATGTGAATAAGCCAGCAGGTCAGCACGCTGCATATCGAAAGCTCCCGTTTCCGGGTCCAGATATTTGTCGTCGGCCTGCACGTTTACCACATCGGCGATAAACATGTCATGGCTGCCTAATGCCATTACTTCTTTTACCCGGCATTCGATGCAGAGCGGGCATTCTTCGATGATTGGAGCATTTACGACTGAGGCTTTTCCTGGCGTCAGTTTCATCTCTTCGAACTTAGTATGATCTTTGCCGGAATTGACACCACACCAGTCTGTTGCGTATGCTAAAGAGCGGGTTGTCAGGTTAATCACAAATTCCATGTTCTTTTTCAAGATCGGGTAGGAGTGACGTTCCGGACGGACGGAGATATAACACATCGGTGGGTTAGTACATATCGTACCCACCCACGCGACAGTGATAATATTGTATTCTGAAGGCTCAGAGCCGCAACTAACCATTACTGCTGGCAGCGGATAGATCATCGTGCCGGGCTTCCAGTCGTGTTTCATGACAATTGGTAATTGACAATGGGCAATTAATAGACTGCGACAAATAATTGTCGATTGTCCATTGTCGATTGTTAATTATTTAACGATGATGTCTTCTTTATTAATCTTGCGTTCGCAATAATGGCATCTGATTGTACCCTTTTCTTTGTCGATTACATCGAAACGAGTCGGCATTGGTTCATTATTGGTAATGCATTTCGGATTGTTGCATTTTACGAGCCCTACCAGTTCGTCTGGTAAGGTAACGGTCTTTTTCTCCACCACTTCGTAATCGCGGATAATGTTCAGGATCACGTTTGGGGCGATCAGGGCGATGCGGTTGATCTCTTCGTCACAGAAGAACTTGTCGGAGATTTTGATCATGCCTTTACTGCCCATTTTATTGCTGTGGAAATTGTTGCCGATCGTAATCGTATTGTCCATGTTTTCCAGCCCCAGTAATTTGGCTACTTTAAACAACTGGCTGGGGGGAATATGATCAATGGCAGTACCGTTCTCTAAAGCGGCGACCTGCAATTCTTTTTTCTTTTCTGCTGACATAACTTTTGATAATTGAAAATTGATAATTGAAAGTTGAAAATCAGGAAACGGGATTCTTAATCTTCAACGGAAATGCCCAACACTTCGCAGATGATGGCTTGACGGGCGAACAGTCCGTTGCGTGCCTGCTGGATATAATAGGCTTTCGGATTATCGTCCACATCATAAGCGATTTCGTTCACGCGAGGCAGCGGATGCAGGATGCGCAAGTTCTCGCGACTGTTTTTCAGCATGTCATTCTTCAGTATATACACATTCTTTACACGTTCGTATTCTTCGAGGTCGGTGAAACGTTCGCGTTGTACACGAGTCATGTACAGAATATCCGTCTGGTTGATGATGTCTTCCGTAAATTCGGTATATTCGTTGTATTTGATGCCATGTTTGTCGCAGAAGTTTTTCTGTTCGTCCGGCATGCGGAGTTCGTTTGGTGCGATAAAGTTGAATGTCGGGTTGAAATGAGACATACCTACTATCAGTGAGTGTACGGTACGTCCGTATTTCAGGTCGCCTACCATTGTGATGTTGAGATCGGTCAGCTTGCCTTGTGTCTTTTGAATGGAATAGAGGTCCAGCATTGTCTGGGAAGGATGCTGGTTTGCTCCGTCACCGGCATTGATGATAGGCACGTCCGTAACCTCCGATGCATAACGGGCGGCGCCTTCCAAATGGTGGCGCATAATGATAAGATCGACGTAGTTGCTTACCATCAGGATGGTATCTTTCAGTGTTTCGCCTTTGGAGGAACTAGTCGTGGAAGCGTCGGAGAAACCGATCACACGGCCGCCCAACCGGTTCACCGCAGTTTCGAAACTCAGACGTGTGCGGGTGGAGGGTTCGAAGAACAAGGTCGCTGCAACTTTGCCTTCCAGCACCTTACGGTTCGGATTTGCTTCAAACTTCCTGGCGTTATCCAGAATACGAAGAATGTCCTCTTTGGAGCATTGATCGATAGAAACTAAACTTTTACTTTTCATTGTTGTGTATATTCTGTCTTATGCCCACAAAAGTATAAAAAAATGAATAGACAATGTCATGGCTCCGCTTATTTTTCATTTGATAAAAAAGGACCTGTTTCGTTGAAGTTTGGATACTTTTTCTGAAACAGGTCCTATGGAATAGGTAAAAGGTCCGGTTTAGAAGGTTTTTGGCTTTTATGGATAAAAAATGTTTTCTTATTCTCTACCGCCGCCTAAAGCTTGATAAAGGTTGATCACGCTTTGTATCTCGGTGAACCGGTTAGCTGTTTGTGACAGCTGTGCACTCAACAAGGACTGGCGGGCGGTCAGCACTTCCAGATAGGTCGTCGTACCATGTTCCATCAGCAACGAGGTGCTTTCCAATGCTTTTTCCAAGGATTGGATTTGCTTTTCGAACAAAAGGGTCTTGGCCTTGCTTGTCTGGCAGGCGACTAAAGCGTCGTTGACTTCGCTGCCGGCATTCAGCAAGGCTTGCTGGAAAGACAGGCTTGCTTCTTCCTGCTGTGCTTTGGCGATGCGGTATTGGGCCATGATCTGTCCTTTATTGAACAACGGTTGTGTGAGTGAGCCGACTGCCGAAGCCAGGAATTTGCCTGGATTGACGATCATACTCCCTGCCGAGTTGGTCCATCCGGCACTTCCACTCAGTACGATGGAAGGATAGAAAGCGGCACGAGCCTGGTTGGTTGCGTAAAATGCTTGTTCCAGCGAACGTTCGGCAGCACGTACATCGGGACGGTTCGATAACATTTGCATAGGTACGCCGACTGCTACGTCTTCCGGGAGCCGCTGGTCGGCCAGCTTTCCACGTTCGTAGCGGCGCGGTGTCTCAGCGAGCAATAGGGCGAGACTATTTTCGACTTGGTTGATCTGCTCTTTCAAGTCAAGAATGGAAGTCTGTACGCTGTAGTAAGCCGCTTCCATTTGGGAAGTGGCCGCCTCGTTGGCTAATCCGGCATCCATCAATGCACGGGTAGAAGCCACCGTCTCTTTCCAGGCTTCTTCTGTCTGTTGCGAAATGGCTAACTGTTCATCTAACATCAACAATGTATAGTATACGTTGGCGATCCCGGCGATCAACTGGGTACGCACAGCCTGCTGGTAGTCCTTGCTTTGGGCATACAGTGCTTTGGCCTGTTGCTTGGCATTGCGCAGACGTCCGAAGATGTCCAGTTCCCAACTGGCTGTGACTGGCAGCGTGTATGTCTTTGTCGCTTTCCCACCGTCGAAACTGCTGATCGTTCCTTGCGGGGAAAGTGCGAACGAAGGAAGGAAAGCAAGTTTTGCCGACATTAACGCCGCTTCCGCTTCCTCGATCTGCAATTGGGCGGATCGGAGATCGGTGTTGTTTTGTAACCCTTGTTCGATAAGAGCCTGTAACTGCGGGTCCGTAAAAAGTTCCCGCCAGTTCACATTACCGAAGTTGGTCGTATCATCGACAGCCACCTCTTCTCCGTACAGGTTGTCCGGAGTCGTCTCGGCCGGTTGATATTTGGTGTATATGCCGCAACTGCTCAACAGGGCGGTTGCGGTTGTTAATACGATTATTTTCTTCATACCTTATTTATTTTCATTGTTTAAACCGTCACGTTCGGTTTGGCTCTTTTGCTTTTCCAACGCAACTTGCATATCGGTTTCAACTTCCATCGGCGGACGGATTTTTTCTTGCATGTATTCGAAAATGATGTAGAATACCGGCACGACGAACAGTAATGCCAATGTCCCGACTGCCATACCGCCGACAACACCTGTTCCTAATGAACTGTTACCGTTGGCTCCGGCTCCGGATGCGAACATAAGCGGAAGCATACCGAAGATCATCGTAAGTACGGTCATCAAAATTGGACGTAAACGGGCTTGTGCGGCCGAATAAGCCGATTCGACGATCCCCATCCCTTTACGACGGCGTTCGATGGCGAACTCAGTAATCAAAATTGCCGTCTTGGCCAAAAGTCCGATCAACATGATTACACCGGTCTGCAAGTAGATGTTATTTTCCAATCCAAACAGTTTGGCAAACAGGAATGAACCCATCAAACCGAACGGAACAGACAGGATAACGGCCCAGGGCACAAGAAAACTTTCGTACAGACAAGCCAGAATCAAGTAGATAAGCAAGATACAGACCGCATAGATAAAGAGTGTCTGCGAGCCTCCCGTATTGGCCTCTTCACGTGCCATACCGCCATATTCGTACCCGTATCCTGTCGGCAGCATTTGGGCAGCCACTTCCTCGATGGCCTGTTGTACTTCACCCGTGGAATATCCCGGTGCCGGGTTCACATTGACCGTGATACAGCTAAAGAGGTTGAAACGATTGGATACTTCAGGTCCGAGTACCCGTTTCAGGGTTACGAACTGGCTGAGCGGAGCCATTTCCGTCCCGTTGCGGACGAACATGTTGTTCAGGGCTTGTTCGTCAAGACGATATTCAGGTGAGGCTTGTGACATCACACGGTATACTTTCCCGAATTGGTTGTAGTTGGAAACGTATGCACCACCACAATAGCTACCCAATACGTCGAGAACCATCGAAGGTGAAATGCCTGCCCGTTTACATTTGGCTGCATCCACATCGACCGATATCTGCGGGAAGTTCATTGCATAAGAAGTATAAGCCATTGCAACTTCTGGGCGCTGGTTTAAAGCTCCGATATACTGCATGGCGTTGCCGTAGAAAGTGCTCATATCTCCACCTGTACGGTCCTGCAAGTTCAACTCGATAGAGTTACCCAGACCGTAGCCCGGAATCATACCCGGCTGGAAGCAGAATATCTGCGCTTCTTTGATTTGGGCGAATTGTGCGTTTAGGCGGGCTACTACTGCGTCGGAAACATGTTCGGCCCCTTTTCTTTCATCCCAGTTTTTCAAACGGATGATTGCCATACCGTAGGAAGTACCTTGACCAGCCAGGAAGCCGTAGCCAGCTACGCGGGCGTAGTGTTCTACTTCGGGCGTGTTCTTCAGGATATTCTCTACTTTGTCCAGCACCTTGCCCGTTTCTTCCAATGTGCTACCCGGAGCAATGGCCACGTTTGCCATGATGGTCCCTTGGTCTTCTTGCGGGACAAGACCTGTTTTGGTATTGCTGATAAGCCATCCCAGCAGAATAATGGATGCGATCGTTCCGGCCCATACCATCCAGCGGTGGTGAATAAAGAACATGACGCCTTTTTTGTATTTGCCCAACACGGCATTGAAAGAGGCATTGTAGGCTGCACGTACACGTCCGTTGAAACTTTTGGCACTCTTGTTTCCATCGCTCGGGCGCATCATCATAGCACACAAGGCGGGGCAGAGCGTCAATGCACAGATCATGGAAAGACCTACGGAGGTTGCCATCGTCACACCGAATTGTGTGTAGAAAATACCAGAAGTACCACCCATGAAAGTTACCGGTATGAACACGGCCATGAACACACAGGTACAAGAGATAACGGCCATCGTCACGTCACCCATCGCATCTTTCGTTGCTTGATAGGACGAGGTGTAACCCGCATCGAATTTCGCCTGTACGGCTTCTACCACTACGATCGCGTCATCCACTACCGTACCGATGGCAAGCACCAGGGCAAACAGGGTCAGAATGTTGATCGTGAATCCGGCTGCGGTCAGACAGGCGAATGTACCGATCAACGAAACGATGATTGAAATAGACGGGATCAAGGTACTCTTGAAGTCTTGCAGGAAGAAATACACCACGAGGATTACGAGGATGATCGCCACGATCAGTGTTTCGACTACATTATAAATAGAAGCAAATAAGAAGTCGTTGGAGCTCATCATCGTGATGAATTCCATACCTGTAGGCAATTCTTCTTTCATCTTTTCCAATTCGGCGGCAATACGTTCGTTGACTTCCGTAGCATTGGAACCGGCTACCTGGTAAATCATGAATGTCACGGCTGGTTTGCCGTCCATTTGGCTGTCGAAACCGTAACTCAATGTTCCCAACTCAACCTTAGCGACATCTTTCAGGCGTAAGACAGAACCGTCTTCCTGAGCACGGACGACGATATTCTGGAATTCTTCTACGCTCTTCAAGCGTCCACGATATTTCATCGTATATTGGAAAACGTTTTTCGAGTTTTCACCCAGCGAACCGGTCGGAGCCTCGATATTCTGTTCTCCTAATACAGCAGTCACATCCGATGGAACCAAGCCGTATTGGGCCATTCGTTCGGGGTTCAGCCAGATACGCATACTATAGGTATCACCCAACTCCATTACGTCACCTACGCCTTCGATACGTTTGATACGTGGGATGACGTTGATGTCGAGGTAGTTTCCGAGAAAGGTCTTGTCAAATCGTCCGTCAGTGCTGACAAGTGCGTCGATCTGCAGGAAGCTGGTCTGTCGTTTTTGAGTGCTGACACCGATACGGGTTACTTCAGCAGGCAATAAACCCTGTGCCTTCGTTACACGATTCTGTACGTTGACGGCTGCCATATCGGGGTTTGTCCCTTGTTTGAAATATACCTCGATCGTTGCCGAACCGGCATTGGTTGCTGTTGAAGTCATGTACATCATGTTTTCCACACCATTGATGCTTTCTTCCAGTGGCATGATAACACTGTTCATCACTGCATTGGCATCCGCTCCGGTATAGGTTGCCGATACGTGGACCGTAGGCGGCGCAATGTCAGGATATTGCTCGACCGGCAAGGTAAAGAGCGAAATTAGTCCGATCGCCAAAATAAGAATGGAGATGGAGATGGCCATAACAGGCCGTTTGATAAATATATTTCCTTTCATACTTCGATCCTTTATTTAACTTGCGTTCCTTCGCGTACTAACCCGGCTCCTTCGGATACGATTTCTTCGCCAACCTTCAATCCGTCAAGTACGATATATTCGCGACCGTCGTTGATTTCAGCTACAGTAATCAATGTGGAAACAGCTTTCCCATCCACCACTTTATAGACAAGCGTCTTGTCCTGCAAACGGACTGTTGCACCTTGAGGAATTACGATACAGTCTTTGTAAGTTTGCGGTATGAGCACATTGCCGGAGGCTCCGCTATGAAGCAGGCGGGATTCGTTAGGGAATACGGCACGCACGCCGACTGTCCCGGTCTTCCGATCGATCACTCCGCTAATCGATTCGATCTTTCCTTTTTGTTCGTAAATAGACTGGTCATTCAGTTTCAACGACACTTCCGGCATGTTTTTCAACGCTTCGTCCATGCTTTTGTACTGGCGGCTCATAGCCAGTAATTGATTTTCGGTCATGGAGAAGTAAACATACATGTTCGAATTGTCGGAAACAGTTGTCAACGGTTGGGGAATACTGGCGCTGACCAATGCTCCGGCACGGTAAGGCAACATACCGACAACTCCGTCGGACGGACTTTTGACTTCCGTATAAGACAGGTTGTTGCGGGCGTTCACTTCTTGTGCTTCCGCCTGCGCCAGTTGTGCTTTGGCCGTCAGATAGCTGTTTTCGCTTGTTTTCAGGTTGAAAGCGGAAACGACTTTTTTCGCAAATAATTCTTTAGTACTGTTGTAGTTCAGTTCGGCTGTAGCTAAAGCTGCTTTTGCCACTTCCACATTTGCCTGGGCTGTCTTTAAAGCAGCTTTGTAAGGAACTTGGTCTATAACAAAAAGTAATTGTCCTTTCCGTACGACCTCTCCTTCGGTTACACAAAGCCTTTCGATCGTTCCCGATACTTGCGGATAAATGTCTATATCCTGGCGACCGCGGATCGTGGCCGAATAAGGGGTTGTCAGCTCTTTGTTTGCCGTAGAAACTTTCATCGTCGCGTAAGATGCTTTCATCTGTGCATCCGGTGCATGTTTGCAGGATGCCATCCACATAGTCGTACAGCCGATAACTGCCATCAGCCGTATCCATTTTGCATTTGCTCTTGTCATATTCGTTTTATTCATTAAAAATGACGCAAATGTACCTTAAAAAGAGCGGTTTTATTTGTCTGAATGTCTATATAAATCTTCCATATTTATACAGTATAGATATTTTAAGAAAAGAATGATTGAAAAAAAACAAATAACTATAACTTATTGCCGTGTATTATGTAAATAGGGCGTTTGGAGGAGGAAGACAGGTTTATGGGGAAGATAAATTTCACGAGAGAGGGGTGGTGTGCACACCACCCTCTTCTCTATTTTTATTGCAGATATTCTGCCAGTTTGGTCGGCAAGTAGAATGTATTGTTTTTGTCAACGTATACGATTACCGAATTCAGGCGGATTTCTTCCCGGCCTTTCTTTCCGATCGTCACGATGTTGCTGAACGGCGTGATGTTGATCTGCTTCCTTTTGTTTTTTACGACCAGTGAAGGAGAACCTTTCTCGTCTTTAGCCGGAACGATTTCACATTTGAAATCTTTGAATACTTCCGTGTGAGGAGCGAAGTTTCCGGCTGTCAGTTCTTCCAGCGTGTCGTGTGTCATGCCGAACAGGGCACAGAGATAATGATTCAGTTCGATATTCGTGTGCATACCGAGAGGTAAGCTTGTACGGTCGGGATGGTAAGCTGCAAGGAACACCTCTTCGCCTGTGTGGCCGCCAGTTGTGAAACCGAAACAGGTTCTGGAGGTAAGCAGCTTGGACATGAAAGTCGTCAGCGAACTGCTGTATAAAGAGCCTTTGCCTTCGATCGAGCGTTCATTTTCCGGGATCGGGCTGTTTTTGTAATTCTTGCAATGGTTCAAGGCATCCAGTTCTTCAGGTGTCAGTTCGAAGCCGGCATATTCCCGGAAGACGTTTTGCACTTCGGAATTCGGTACACTGTTCACTTTCTTGGCAAAGCCTTCGGCTGTCAATTTATACAAAGAAAGCTGATGAAACAACTGGTCCTTGCTCAGTTTATCGTAACCTTTACAGTCGGCACGGCCGATACTGATACCGCTGTTACCATGATCGGGAACGATCACTACGGCAGTCTCGCCATTCTGACGGGCAAATTCGAGGGCAGCACCGCAAGCACGGTCGAAAGCCAACATATCCGTGGCCATGCCGACCGGATCGTTCGCGTGGGCAGCCCAGTCGACCTTGCTGCCTTCCACCATTAGGAAGAAACCGTTCGGGTTTTGGGATAACTTTTCGATTGCCTTGCGTGTCATCTCTTCCAAGGATGGCTGTTGGCTCGGATCTCGGTCGATGTCGTAAGCCATTTCCCGATCTCCGAACAAAGCCCACATATTGTTGCCTTTGTAATTACGCATACCGTCGATGTCATTCTTGAAAATACCGTATCCGTTACCTTTCAGGTAGGCTTCGCTCTCTTCGGGAAGCAGGCTGGCGCCGCCACCGATCACGACGTTCAGGTCGTTGTGAGCCATCTGCGGAGCGATCCATTCATATTTGCCACGGTTGTAGCTGTGGGCGGAGCAGTCGGCCGGTGTTGCATGCGGGAATTCGCAGGTGAAAACCAGTCCCGTTGATTTGCCCTGTTTTATTTTGGCAGCTTCCAGGACGGTTGTCAGCGGTTGGAAAGCGCGTGCCGGATCGGTCGGGTAGATATCGTTGTCACCGTCGTTCTCCGGGTAGGTGGAAACGTAGCCTGTACGGCTGGGTTGTCCTGTCATGTAGCAGGAAGTCGTAGGAGCCGAGTCGCCGATCGGGGCATTCGAAGAATGCGTGCGGACTGTTCCGCAGAGATACGGGTCGATGTTCAATTTCGGTTTGTCGGGGTTGGTATACCATTGCAGCCAACGCGCCATAGAGACTGTAGCCAGTGATGTCCCGTCCGGGATTAGAAGAATGACATTCTTCACCGGCTTTACGTTTTCTACATCTTGTGCCTTTACCGGCATGAAGATGACAGACAGTAACAGGAGAAGTGAGATTGTTTTTTTCATTATGATTTATGATTTATTTGTCTAATTGTATGATATCTTCTGTGAAGTGCGTGATCTTCTCCAGTCCGGTTTCCGTAACCAGGAAACTATTTTCGATGCCGACGGCGCCGATACCCGGTATCACATATTTCGGTTCGAGTGCAAATACCATGTTCGGTTCCAGCATGTCTTTCGAGCGGGGCGTAAGTACCGGCAGCTCGTTTATCTGGATGCCGATGCCGTGCCCTACGAATTTGGCTTGTTGCTTGGTCCCCATGAAGTATGCGCCAAGTCTCTGGCTTTCGGTGATTTTGGCGGCTATCTCGTAGAGTTCGGCACAAGGTGTGCCCGGCCGGGCGATATTCTCGATCTCGCTTTCGATAAGGAGGGCTGTCTGATGTGCCCGGTAAGCAAGCTCGGTCAGGTGGCCGACGGAGAACACACGTGTCATATCCGTCATATAAGCCGTATAATTTCCTGCCATGTCTACCATGATGGCTGTCCCTTCTTTCAGAGGCGTTCCGTTTGCACCTAACGGGCAGGAAGCGTCGATACCACTACCACCTAAGGCAAAGTCGAAAGGCGAGGGGACTTCGGCGTTTTCTCCCGCCAGGATACTTCCCATAAAGATATCCATATTAGCTCCGAAGGCGCGGAACAGTCCGATGGAACCGTTCTTGCGCATCCGTTTTTCTATTTCATACTGGAATTCGAGATCAGTCATTCCGGGGCGGAAACATTCGGGAATTTCGGCATATGTCTTGGCGTGGCGTTCGGCCGAGATGCGGAACATTTCGATCTCGTACGGTGTCTTTATCCGGCGCAGTTCACGCATCATTGCGGTTGCGTTTCCGGTCTCTTTCGGATTGAAGATCTTTTGCAGACGTATATAGTCGTTGTATGTCAGTTCGTCGGCTTCGAGCAGAAGCTTTTCCGGCATTTCCAGTCCGTAGAACGCGAAGAGCTCGGCCATCTGTTCCGGTTTGCGAATGTATTCGACATGATCGCCTGCCAGTCCGTTCGGCCGTTTCACGAAGAACCACGGAGCACCTTCCGCAGGAAGATAGAAATAGCCGCTATAGATACGTCCGGTTGTGTAATACAGATTTACATCCACGGTAAGCAGGCATCCGTCGGCATTTATCTTCCGCATCGCCTGTTGTATGCGATCCCATTTCAGCTTAAGATCGCCGGTCAATTCTTTTTGTATCATTTCCAACACTTATTTTTATCCGGCATCAAAGATATTAAATTAATGCCGGGATTGGAATGATTAGGGATATTAAATCTTGATTAAATTTAGAATTGTTCGAGTACTTGTATCCGCTTTTCAATGGGTGGATGAGTGGCGAAAAGTCCGCTTAAACCGTTCAGTGCGCTTTTGGCCTGTTGGCCCGGATGCTGGATGAAAAGCTGGGCTACGTCTTCTCGTTTGACGGCTTCGATGTCGGGATCGGCCGAGATTTTCCGTAGTGCGCTGGCGAGGGCGAGCGGATTCTTGGTCATCTCGGCAGCCCCGGCGTCGGCCAGGTATTCCCGTTTGCGCGAGATGGCGAAACGCATCAGCATGGAGAAGAAATAACCGATGGCTGCAACAACCATGACTAAGACGATGATGATCGCAGTGTTGTTTTTCTCGTCTCTCCTGCGGCTCATCGACGAGTAGTAGACGGAACGCATGGCCATCTGTGCGAGCATGGCAAAGATGCCGACAAAGACAATCGATACGATCATCAGGCGCACGTCTTTGTTGCGGATATGCGACAGCTCGTGTGCAATGACCGCTTCCAGTTCTTGGTCGTTCAACTTGTCGATGATCCCCCGTGAGAGGCTGACGGTGTAAGTCCTTTCGTTGATGCCGCTTGCAAAAGCGTTCAGAGAATCGTCGTTGATGATATTGATCTTGGGCATTTTCATTCCCTGGCTCATACATAGGTTTTCCACTAAGTTGTATACCCTTTTGTTTTCCATTCTCGACAAAGGTTCGGAGCCGGTTGCCGAGTTGATGATGCTTGTATTGGCAAAATAGGCGATGATGAACCATATGAGTACACCTCCCAATACGTATGGCGCCAAATGGATGAACATCCCGGTGGAATATCCGAGCAGTTCGGCCCCCGTCAGGCCGTCGTCGTTCATTGCCAACAGGTGGAGCAGGTAGCAGAACGCAAAAAGCAATCCCATTACCAGGCAGGGAAACAAGCAAAGCAGGAGCAGGGACCGGAAATTGTTCCTGCTCTGTTGGGTTTGTATACCGACGTATTGCATCCTTAGAACTTGATTTTAGGTGCTTCTTCGAGTGTCGCGCGTTGTTCGCCCAGGTCGAACATCACTTCCTTCTTGAAACCGAACATACCGGCGATCAGGTTGGACGGGAATGTCTCGACTGCGTTGTTCAACTCTTTCGTGGCCGAATTGAAATAACGGCGCACGGCAGCCAGTTTGTTTTCCAGGTCGGAAATTTCTTCCTGCAACTGCAAGAAGTTCTGGTTGGCTTTCAGATCGGGATAGGCCTCGAGCGTGATCTTCAATCCGGCAAGAGCGGAAGTCAGGACGTTTTCGGCCATGATCTTGTCGTCGATCGTTTTGGCGCTGATCGCTCCGTTACGGGCGTTAATGACGCGTTCCAGGGTCTCTTTCTCGTGTGAGGCATAGCCTTTGACCGTTTCGACCAACTGTGGGATAAGGTCATGGCGTTGTTTGAGCTGTACGTCGATGTCGGCAAATGCGTTCTCGCGGTTGTTGCGCAATTTCACTAACGAATTATACAAAGAAACGATCCAGATTGCCAGGATCACGATCACTGCTATTAAAATGATTACTGTCATTGTCTTTATTTTTTTAGGTTACGGCTGCAAACATACGAATTAATTTACAATCTTGTTTCTCTTGAATCCTAAAACAGGTCACTATGTGATTCATTCCGAACCAAGAGCCGTTCTACAGTAAAAAATATCCACAAAACCGTAATTTGTATTCCTTCTGTTCGAGTGATGCCCTGTAATTTTGTTCCCGGAAGAAAACGAATAAAAATCAAATCTGAAATTTGAAAATATGGAAACAACAAAAACAGTGCTTGCTCCCGGAGAGCGTATTACAGTGATCGATGCCTTGCGTGGCTTTTCTCTTATCGGCATTTGCCTGATTCATTCTATGCAACATTTTGGAGCTATGGGGACGATGACGTCTCAGGCTGTGTTCCCGTGGGAGGGAACGATGAACGAGATTTTCAGTTGGCTTATCAATTATCTGGTTTTCGGGAAATTCTTCATTATCTTCTCTTGCCTGTTCGGTTTAAGTTTCTTTATCCAGATGGATCGGGCGGCGAAGAAAGGACTTGACTTCCGTCCACGTTTTTTGTGGAGGCTGGTTCTTTTGTTGGCGATCGGTTATTTACACGGCTTGATTGTCCGGGTGGATATTTTGCTGATATATGCGATACTGGGGTTTGTTTTGGTGTTGATGTATAAATGGCCGACCAAGCTGTTGGCAGGGATTACGCTGTTTCTTTTCTTAGGGGGGGCGACACTTGTCCCGGTAGCTTATAAAAGCCTGACGGCTCCGGCGGTCGAGCAGGTGGAACGTGTTGCCGAAAGGCCTGCTTCCCGTCCGGCAGGTCCTCGGAAAGTCCCGACCTTGTCTGAAACGATCGAGAGTAACGCTTGGGACGGGATCGTCGGAAAAATGCGCTTCCAGGTGTCGAGCGGGCGTATTTACTTGACCTTGGGACTTTTCATCTTAGGGTTCATCGTAGGACGCATTCGTCTGTTCGAGCGTATGGATGAGTTTCGTAGCCGACTGAACCGTTGGGCCTTGCTTGCCCTCGCAGGGTTGGGACTGCTTTATGTGGCGCGTTCTTATTTTCCGCCTGTGGCTTGGGGAGAGGTCTCTTTTTATTCGTGGATGAGTTCGACGACGACTAATCTGATTAACCTGTTGACTGCTTATCTATGGGTAATTGTGGTGATGGAGGGATACCGTTTGCAGAAGGTACAGCGGGCGATGGCGCCGTTAGTCAGCTACGGGCGTATGGGCCTGACGAATTATATCGCGCAGTCCGTGATCGGAGTCTTTATTTTTTCCGGTTTCGGGTTGGATTGGAGCCATCTGGGTGTTTTCTTGAGCGTATTGGTTTGTCTTGCTTATACGGGTATGCAGATTCTGTTCAGCCATTATTGGCTGAAGGAGTTTCGCTATGGACCGATGGAGTGGTTGTGGAGGACCGGAACTTATATGAAATGGCAGCCGTTGGCACGGTGAACTCCCTCATCTCGCCTATAGTCATTGTTGTTGTGATCATTTTTTGAGTGTAAATGTTTGCTTTCTGCCGGATCTGTGAGTACCTTTGTCTAATATCAATACATTAATACCATGTTAGACAAATTAGATTATTCTTTGGTCCCGAACGACTTTGCACTTTGTTTTAACGGGAAATGCCTACATGCTTCCACCTGTCTGCGTCATCAGGTGTCGCGGCATATCCCGAAAGAACGTTGGGCGGTGAGAGCGATCAACCCGGAACGTGTTGTCCCCGATGGCGATTGTTCCGGGTTTATGGACGACAGCCCGTTGAAAAATGCCTATGGCATGGAGCACCTGTTGGACAATATCCCTTATCGCCAGGCTAAAGAAATACGGCGGGAGATGAGAGAATATTTCGGGACGACTCATTTTTACCGTTTGAAACGCAAGGAGCGTTGTTTTACTCCCGAAGACCAGTTATACGTACGCGATTTGCTCCGTCAATACAATATCGAAGAGGAACCCCTCTTCGACCGGTATGAAGAAAATTTCGGTTGGGAACGTTGTTCTGATACCATTGCATGAAAGAGAAATTTCCATCGCATGAAAATAAATTTTCCATAGTGGGGAAATAAATTTTCATGTGATGGAAAATTTATTTTCACTGTTGGGGAAAGAATGAAAATTTTTAGGGTATCTGAAGAAACGAGGTTTCTTGTATAAATTGCTTGTGTTGAAAAAAGACCTATCTTTGCAAACTTGATCGACAAAGTAAACTTAAAAAGATATTGTATATATGGAAAAACAAAAACAGTCCCGGCGACTGCTGTCGCTGGATGCCCTGAGGGGGTTTGATATGTTCTTTATTATGGGAGGGGCTTCTCTTTTCGTTGCGTTGGCAACGTTGTTTCCGAATTCTTTTTTTCAGGCGATAGGTGGACAGATGGATCATGTGGAGTGGGACGGGTTGACACACCACGACACGATTTTCCCGCTGTTTCTGTTCATTGCCGGCATCTCGTTTCCGTTCTCGTTGGAAAAGCAGCGCGAACAGGGGAAGAGCGAGCCGGATATCTATAAAAGGATTGTCCGCAGAGGAATTACGCTGGTGTTGCTGGGATGTGTCTATAACGGATTGCTACAGTTTGACTTTGCGAACCTTCGTTGCGCCAGCGTCTTGGCGCGTATTGGGTTGGGATGGATGTTTGCCGCCTTGCTGTTCGTGCATTTCCGGACTTCAGTCAGGGCGTGGATAGCCGGGACGATCTTGGTCGGCTATTGGGTTTGGATAGCTTTTATCCCTGTGCCGGGTGCGGAGGCCGGACCATTCACGCTGGAAGGCAACTGGGTCGGCTATGTGGACCGTTTGTTGTTGCCGGGACGTTTGCATCAAGGATTTTTTGACCCGGAAGGATTGTTGTCCACGTTGCCGGGGATTGTGACGGCTATGTTGGGAATGTTTACGGGCGAGTTTATCAAGTTGCGTAAAGAGGGATTGACGGACAAGCGGAAGGTGGCAGGCTTGGTGTTGGCCGGTGTGCTGTTACTATTGGTGGGGGTGTTGTGGAGTTTGGTGTTCCCGATCAACAAAAAGCTGTGGAGCAGTTCGTTTGTCTGCGTTGTCGGAGCTTATTCGGTTTGGATGTTCGCCCTGTTTTATTACATTGTCGATGTGTTGGGATGGAGGAAATGGACTTTCTTCTTCCAGGTGATCGGGGTTAATTCGATTACGATCTATTTGGCGCAAAAATTCATCGATTTCTCTTATACATCCCAAGGCCTGTTTGGCGGACTTGTCGGATGGATGCCGGAAGCCGCGCAGCCTTTAGCCAGTTCGATCGGCTACATTGCCGTTTGCTGGGGATTCCTGTACTTCCTGTACCGTCAACGAATTTTCCTGAAAGTGTGAAGAAATTTGTGATTTCAGATTTATGATTTATGACCAGAAAACATAACATTAAACATAAATCTGAAATCTTTTTTTATACAAATCATAAATCATAAATCATAAATCATAAATCATCATGAAACCATCTTATCAACGCCTGGAGTCGCTCGACGTGTTACGTGGCTTCGATTTGTTTTGTCTGGTGGCGCTGGAAGGGGTTCTGCATCCTCTCGGACGTGCGATAGATGCGCCTTGGTATAACGATTTTTTGTGGTGCTTCTCGCATGTGCAGTGGGAGGGGTTCTCTTCGTGGGACTTGGTGATGCCGCTCTTCATGTTTATGGCGGGCGTGTCGATGCCGTTCGCCCTTTCCCGATATAAAGTGATGCCGGATAAATGGGCGGTCTACCGTCGTATCGTCAAGCGGGTGGCCTTGCTCTGGATCTTCGGTATGATGTGCCAGGGAAATCTTTTAGGATTGGACCCGGATCGGATTTATCTTTATTCGAACACATTGCAGGCAATTGCGATGGGCTATCTGATTTCGGCAATGCTGTTCCTGCATGTGCGTCTGTCCGTGCAGATCGGGACGGCGGTCGCCTTGTTGTTAGCCTATTGGGGAGCCATGCAATTTATTACGGTCGATGGTTATGGAGGTGGCAACTACACGCCGGACGGTAACCTGGCGGAATGGGTGGACCGTACGGTCCTGGGACGATTCCGCGATGCTGCTGTTGTGGAGAACGGACAGATCGTATTTGCCGGATCTTATCGTTATACCTGGATATTAAGCAGCCTGAACTTTGGCGTGACGGTGCTGACCGGAGTTTTTGCCGGGCATATCTTGAAGAGCGGAATGGACCGGAAGCACAAATGGCAATGGCTGTTAGGAATCGGTGTGATAATGGTTGCGCTGGGCTGGCTGTGGGGCTTGCAGTTGCCGGTGATCAAGAAGATATGGACGAGCTCGATGGTGTTGGTCAGCAGTGGCTATTGTTTCCTGTTGATGGGCTTGTTCTATTATTGGATCGATTATAAGGGACACCGGAAGAACCTGACTTGGTTGAAAGTCTACGGCATGAATTCGATCGTGGCCTATATGCTGGCTAACGTGATTAGTTTCAGATGTATAGGAACTTCTCTTTTTCATGGCCTCGAACAATATACAGGAAATTATTATCCGGCTTTGATTGCAGCGTCGAACGCATTGATTATTTATGTAATTTTGTGGCTGCTTTATAAGCGGAATATATTTTTGAAAGTGTGAAAAGATTTATAATTTATCATCAATGCATAAACTATAAATCATAAATTACAAATGATAACTCATAAATCTCAAAACAATGGAATCGATCAAGCAAATATACAGGATCGGTCACGGGCCGTCCAGTAGCCACACAATGGGGCCGATGCGTGCTGCCCGGATGTTCCTGGAACGCAATCGGGGGGCCGTACGGTTTAATGTTACGCTCTATGGGAGCCTGGCGGCTACAGGCAAAGGCCACATGACGGATGCGGCAATTCTCGAAGTGTTGAGCCCGGTGGCCAAGACCAATATCACTTGGGAACCGAAGGTGTTCCTGCCTTTTCATCCGAACGGCATCCTCTTCCAGTCGTTTGACGAAAGCGGAGAGGAACTGGATAACTGGACGATTTACAGTATCGGGGGAGGGACGTTGGCAAACGAAACCTACAACGAGTTGACGCAGGGCCAGGTTTACGAAATGCATACTATCAAGGATATACAGGCCTGGTGTGAAAAAACCGGCCATTCCTACTGGGAATATGTCGAACAGTGCGAAGGTCCGCAGATATGGGACTATCTGGCCGAAGTATGGGAAGTGATGCAACAAGCAGTCCGTAATGGCCTCGAAGCCGAAGGCATCTTGCCCGGCGGTCTGGGAATCCGGCGTAAGGCATCCGACTATATGATCCGTGCCAAAGGTTACGGCAGCAGTATCAAAAGCCGTGGGATGGTCTATGCGTATGCTCTGGCCGTTTCCGAGGAGAACGCTTGCGGAGGCAAGATCGTGACGGCCCCGACCTGCGGTTCGTGCGGTGTCATGCCGGCTGTGCTTTACCATCTGAAAGAGTCCCGCGACTTCCGTGACTCCCGTATCTTGCGTGCGTTGGCGACAGCCGGGTTGTTCGGTAATGTGGTCCGTACGAATGCATCCGTTTCCGGGGCCGAGGTAGGATGCCAGGGAGAGGTCGGTGTGGCTTGTGCGATGGCTGCTGCTGCGGCCAGTCAGTTGTTCGGGGGGACGCCTGCACAGATCGAGTATGCGGCCGAGATGGGGCTGGAGCATCACTTGGGACTGACTTGCGACCCGGTTTGCGGGTTGGTACAGATTCCTTGTATCGAACGCAATGCCTTTGCGGCAGCCCGTGCGCTGGATGCGAACACCTTCTCCAATTTCTCCGATGGCAAGCACCGTGTAAGTTTCGACCAGGTGGTGGAAGTGATGCGTCAGACCGGAAACGACCTGCCGAGTCTCTATAAGGAAACATCCGAAGGAGGGCTGGCTAAGAATATGGAACAGAAAAAATCTAACTCATAAATGAAAAAAAGTTTATATGTGCTATTGTGTGCTGCCGCATTAGTTTCGTGCGGACAGCCGAAACAGCAACAGAAGGCTGTTGCTGATGTCGTGACCAGTGGTAATCCGATATTCGAGGGTTGGTATGCCGATCCGGAAGGGATCATTTATGGTGATACCTATTGGGTTTTCCCGACCTGGAGCGATGCGTATGAGAAGCAGACTTATTTTGACTGTTTTTCGTCCAAGGATTTGGTGAACTGGACGAAACATTCATCTGTGCTCGATACCTCCGCCGTGAAATGGGCGAAGAAAGCCATGTGGGCGCCGTCTATCATCCATAAGGATGGCAAATATTATTTTTTCTTCGGGGCCAACGACGTGCATGAAGGTGAAGTAGGAGGAATCGGGGTTGCCGTCAGCGACCGCCCGGAAGGTCCGTATAAGGACCTGTTAGGCAAACCGCTTATCAACGAGATCGTAAACGGGGCACAGCCGATCGACCAGTTCGTTTTCCGTGACGATGATGGCCGCTACTATATGTATTACGGCGGTTGGGGACATTGTAATGTCGTTCGCCTGAACGACGATTTCACCGGGTTGGTTCCTTTTGAAGACGGGACGGTCTACAAGGAAGTGACACCGGATAAATATGTGGAAGGTCCGTTCATGTTCAAGAAGAACGGTAAGTACTATTTTATGTGGAGCGAAGGGGGCTGGACAGGTCCCGATTATTGTGTCGCTTATGCGATTGCCGATTCGCCTTTCGGACCTTTCAATCGTATCGCCACGATTCTCCAGCAGGATTCGACAATCGCGCGAGGAGCCGGGCATCATTCCGTATTGCATGTTCCGAATACTGAAGATTATTATATCGTCTACCATCGCCGCCCGCTGAACGACAATACTCGCGACCACCGTGTGACTTGTATCGACCGGATGACTTTCGATGAGAACGGATTTATAAATCCTGTTAAAATGACTTTCGAAGGTGTTCCCGCCCGTACAATAGATAAGTAAGATTTGGTTTATCTCTAAAAGATATTAAAACAGGAGTGTAGCTGTTGCGCTCCTGTTTTTTTATATTGCTTTTGATGCGTGTGTCAGACATATTGGAACATTATTGGATTATTGGTTTTATCCTGCTCACGACAGGTACCTGTATCGCCTGGCTTGTATATGGGTTGATGTCGGTAGGCAATAGGGGGATCATCTACCTGTTCGTAGTGTTCTTTAACATACTGGCCATCGTCAGCTACAAGAAGAGTTGAAAGTTGCTATTTGCATTTTCACTTTCACCTTTCAACTATAATGTGTTTTACGACATACTTAACTAATTTTTACAAACATCCTGCTTGCATTTATGCGCTCTCTTTTATATTTGATTCAAATCTGAAACAATATTTCAAATATGGAAAGCGTTATTCCAAATATGGAAAAAGCAGAAGAGAACTACAAGGTTCCGAATCTCGAAAAAGGGATCGCTGTACTTGAGTACTTGTCGCTTCACACCCAGGGTGAGACGCTTCAGGATATCAAGTCCGCCCTTGATATTTCACAGACTACGGCCTACCGTATTTTAAATACGTTGGTCCGTCTGGATTATTTGATCTATAATGAAGACACAAAAAGGTACAAGTTATCCCGTAAATTACTAACTTTGGGATTCAGATCGTTGAATGAACACAATTTGCTGGAAACTGTTTTGCCTCGTTTGCGCGATTTGCGCGACCAAGTGAAAGAGACGGCATGCTTCGGCGTGCTGGGGGACCGGAAAGGTATCTTTATCGAGCAGGCGCAGGGACATCATACGTTCCGTTTTATCCTCTCGCCGGGAAAACCTTTCGATTTGCACTGTTCGGCTCCGGGAAAGGCGATCATGGCTTATTTGCCGAATACAGTCCGGGACCGGTATTTGTCTTATATGGAATTTACACGCTATAACGCCCGGACTATTACTACACGTGACGCTTATCTGGAGGAACTTGAGAAGGTCCGGAAATTGGGCTATGCCATGGATAATGAGGAAGAACTGAACGGTGTGATTTGCATCGGGGCGCCTATCTTTAATTATACGGGTTATCCTTGCGGGGCAATTTGGATTTCAGGCCCTAAGGACCGGCTGTCGAAAGAGGTCGTACGTGTTTCGGCAGACTGTATAAGGAAAGTGGCCCAGACGATTTCTCTTGAGTTGGGATATAGTAAAGCAAAAAAAATATAATATACCATGAACACACGAAAATACATGTTTAAAAACTCACTGGTGGCTTGTTTTGCCTGCTGTTGCATCTCCTTTGCTTCAGCAGGCAACCCACCGTTCTTCCCGACAGATGTCGTGGCGAACGCCAAAGGTGAGTTGCTGATGACAGATAAAGGAGTAAAGCGGGTGGATGTTTTTTCGCCTGATGGCAAGACATTGTTGCGTTCTTTCCCGATGGACGAAGCGCCTACGGGTATCCTTTTGGATGGCGACAAGGCATATGTGACTACATTCGGAACGACAGGCCATTTACAGATCCTCTCGCTCGAATCGGGCAGGGTGGAGGCTTCTATTCCGACCGGTTCGGGAGCATGTCATCCGATGTTCGGTCCGGACAAGAAGCATATATATGTATGTAACCAGTTCCAGACTACGATCTCCGAAATCGATCCGGTTGCGCGGAAGGTGATGCGTACGGTGAAGGTATTGCGCGAACCGAAGTCCGCCGTGTTCAGCAAGGACGGCAAATATATGTTCGTCACGAACTTCCTTCCTGCACAGCGAGCTGATCTCGATTATGTGGCCGCCTGTGTATCCGTCATCGAAATGGATGGCTTCACGAAGGTGAAGGACATCCAGTTGGCAAACGGAAGCAATGCCCTTCGGGGAATCTGTATAACTCCCGACGGCAAATATATATATGTATCGCACAACTTGGGGCGTTTCACCGTCCCTACATCTCAATTGCAGCAGGGATGGATGAACACGAGTGCTTTCAGCGTGATCGATGTCGACAAGCAGGAGTTCCTGGGAGCCATCGTCGTGGATGAACCCGAACGGGGTGCGGCCGGTATCTGGAGCATTGCCTGCAACGACGAGTCTGTTTTCATCTCCCATTCGGGAACGCACGAGGTCAGCGTGATTGACCATAAGGCGATGTTGGAGAAATTCCTGAACTATCCCAATAAAGCGGTGTTGGACTACGACCTGACTTTCTTGTATGGCCTCCGCGAACGTATCCCGCTGGAGGGGAACGGTCCTCGCAATATGATCCTGAACGGTGACAAGCTGATTATCCCGACTTATTTTGCCGATATCCTGAACATCATGGATATCAATACGAACGAAGTGACGTCTGTCGAACTGAATCCCGGACGTGAAGAAACGGCTGAAAACAAGGGTGAACGCTACTTCAACGATGCTTCGCACTGCTTCCAGAATTGGCAGAGTTGTAATGGCTGCCATCCGGGAGACGGACGAACGGATGGCATGAACTGGGACTTGATGAACGACGGTGTCGGCAACTCCAAGAACTGCAAGAGCATGCTCTTTAGTCATGTGACTCCTCCCAACATGATTTCCGGTATCCGTGAACATGCGGAACGGGCTGTGCGGGCAGGATTCAACTTCATCCAGTTTTTTGAAGTTTCGGAAGAAGATGCTGTTTGTGTGGATGCCTATTTGAAATCACTTCGTCCCGTGCCCAGTCCTTACTTGGTGAATGGCGAGCTGTCTGATTTGGCAAAGGAAGGGCAAAAGGTTTTCGAAAAGCTGAAATGCGGGGAATGCCATAGCGGTGTTTATTATACGGATATGAAATACCACCGCATAGGTGAGGATATAGAGTTCGAAAAAGGTTGGGATACTCCGACTTTGCGTGAAGTGTGGCGTACGGCTCCTTATTTGTTCGACGGACGTGCCGCTACCATGAAGGAAGTGTTCAGTGTCCATAAACACGGCATCGAGAAGAAAGTTTCAGAGAAAGATATCGAAGCATTAACCGAATATGTGAACTCTTTATGAACTATTGCGATAAAATACATTATAATATTTATACGACCGGACTGGCTACTTTCGGTGAAATGGTAGACGCCCTGCTGGCACAGTTGCCTCAAGACGAACAGATTCTCCGTTTGGCATTCTTCGGCATGCCGAACGACAACGAACAATACGTTTCCCGTCGCATCATGCTGCGTGAGAAAATCCGTAAGTTTTATGGAAATCATGAACCGGTATTGAGTTATGTTTCCCAGCCACCTCTGAATGCCGGACTTATCTTGGAAGTCCATAGCTACAAAGCGGACGAAGACGATCATATCACCTTCCGCCGTCACGGCGGCTTCCCGTATGTCGTACTGGAAAATGCCGATGGCCGTTTCCTCTTTGCCGGTGGTTTCCATGGGGATGTGATCAACTTCGGTATCCAGCAGCAGTCCGCCGAAGTATTCCACACGATGGGAGAGGTGATGCGCCGGGAAGGTTTCCCCATAAACAGCATCATCCGCCAGTGGAACTACATCGAGCAGATCACCCGCTTCGACGGGCCTGACCAGCATTACCAGATGTTCAACAACGCCCGTGCCGATTTCTATGAAAAGACAGACTGGAAGAACGGCTATCCGGCAGCTACCGGTATCGGAGCCAACTTGGGCGGTATACTGGTCGACTTGGATGCGGCTGTGTTCGCCCGTCCCGAGTGCTACGTCACCCCGATCGACAATAAGTTGCAGATAGCCGCCCATGCCTATTCGGCCCAGGTCCTCGAAGCTGCCCAGCAGAAGAAAGCCACTCCGAAGTTCGAACGGGCCAAAAGCATGACTTTTGATGACCGGCGGATCGTCTACATTTCCGGTACGGCAGCTATCCGCGGAGAAGAAAGCCTGGTAGGGGTAGGTCTCAGACACCAGCTCCATATCACGATGGAAAACATTGACCAGCTGACCGGTAAGGCGAAGCTGAAAATGCTGCGTGTCTATCTGAAAGATAAATCCTTCTATGAAGAGGCACGCGAACTCTTGGAAGGATATAATTTGAATATCCCCATATCGTATATGTGGGCAGATGTTTGCCGGGATGAGTTACTGATCGAAATAGAAGGGATCGCCATCGAATAAACGTTTCATAGGCATGAAACAAAAGTTTCCTCATATGGAAACAAAAGTTTCCCCGGCAGGGAATTAGGAATAGGTAAGGAACAAATATTACTAACTAAATAAACAAGAGAAAAAATGAAAAAGAATTTTATGAAATCAGCCGCTATGGGAGCCCTTCTGCTTTCTATGGCTGCATGTAACGGCAAAACATCTACTGGCGAAGCTACCTGTTGCGCAGCAGCAGGTGAAGGACAATGCACCGAACAGTGCGGAAGCAACTGCAAAAATGAATGTAACAACAATGCTAACTGTAAAAATAATAAAGAAATGAAGTATTCAAAGAAGTACACAAATGCCGATTTCTACAAAGACGGCAAGTTCCAACAGGATGTTGCTATGGAAGCAATGAAAGACATGTTCGCTTTCTACGGTGTTCCTTTCACCGAACTGATGGCTAAGGACATGTGGGTGACTGACTTCGGTCTGGGCGATTTTGAAAACGTAGGTATGGGTGGTATTTTCTGGATCAACGATCCTGAATACGGCTACTTCGCCCACGCTATCTATCTGCTTCCGGGACAGATGATCCCCGAACATGCGCATGTAAAGACCAAATTCCCGGCTAAACATGAATCCTGGATGGTAGAAAAGGGATGGGTTTACAACTTCTCTGAAGTAGGCGACGAGACTCCGAACGCTCCTGCTATCCCCGCTACCCATGGTGCGATCAAGAGCAAAAATTTCGTCGTACAGAATGTAGGTGATGTTCTTCGCCTGAAAAAACTGGAAACATTCCACTTTATGATGGCTGGTCCTGAAGGTGCTATTGTTGATGAATGGGCATGCTACCACGATAATGACGGCTTGCGCTTCACCAACACGAAAGCTGCGTTATAATAAGTAATAAACACCTTATAATTTATTACATGAACAAATACTATTTATTAGTATCACTCTTTCTGTCCTCTTCTGTTATGGTGTCTGCCGACCCCAAGCAGAAGAAGGCGGAAACGTGGATTGATGCTTCAGTCAAAGCCAAAACGGAATTACAGGCAAAGCTGAAGAAATCCGGAATGCCGATCGTTTCTACCTGGATGAAGCATAAGGCGAAAGCCGAACCTTTCGTGGTAGACTTGAAAGGCGTGGATAAGCTGGTGCTTGTAACGGCCGGTGGTCCCGATGGTACGGATTACGACCAGGCTGTATGGGCGAATGCCCGTTTGATCAAAGCCGATGGTACAGCCGTATGGTTGGACGAAGTTCCTTATGAATACGGTGTTGCCGGTTGGGCAAAACCCAAGATGAACACGAATGCATACGATCATGAGATCGTTATTGCTGGAAAGGAATACAAACACGGTGTGTTCTGCCATGCGAACGGCACGTTGGTATACCCGGTGGGTGGCCAGTATGTCCGTTTCGAAGCCGAAGTCGGTATCGATGATACTTCAAGTGGCGGAAGTGTGTTTTTCCAGGCATTGAATACGGTTCCGACCTTTGTGGCGGAAGAATTGAACAACAAGTATCCGGAAGAAATCGGTATGCTGGGTGCGGTACTGGACGGCCTGGATACCTGGTTGATCACCCCGGATGCCTCAGTCGAAAAGCAGGCTGCGGATAATGCGATCGCCCGGTTGAAGGACGGAGCCTACTATTCGAATGTGGCAAAGCAGATCGCAAACGAAAAAGATCTCAATACACAGATACGCAAATATCTCGAACTGGTTGAGAAAGTACAGGAGCTGTACACGCTTCAGAGCGATTTGGAATGGCTGAACGTCGAGGCTGTCAAATTGGCTTTCGCCGATATGAAAAAGCAGAAAGGCTACGACGCCGCCAAATACGAACCGATGCTGAACGAACTGGTACGGCTCGAAAAGAAAGGTTTCAAAGGCATCTATAACGGTGACGAACAGGCTATCGCCGATGCCAAGAAAGCATTGGAATGCAAACGTGCCATCTTGCTGGCTAACCCGTTGCTGGATGCCGACAAGATCGTGGCAGCCCGTTTCAAGGTAGGTTCAAAGGCACACCAGATCATGACTCCTTCCTTGGGGACTCAGGCCAATAACTGGAGTAACCAGGAATCTGCCGGTCGTGAGGGCTTCGATGCCGAGATCGTCGAACTCTCCAATCTGCGTGGCGATATACAGATGCGTCAGGTCTACAAACCGAAAAACGGTTCTTCCATCGCTGACCTGAAACTGCATTGGGACGGTGACCGTGTGATGTTCACACAGACACAGGACGACAAGCGCTGGAACATCTATGAAGTGAATCTGGATGGGACAGGCTTCAAGCCGCTTGTGGAAAACGACGAGCCGGATCTGGAGTTCTACGATGGTACTTACCTGCCCGACGGTCGTGTGATCGCTATCTCCAACATCGGTTACCAGGGTGTTCCTTGTGTGAACGGTAGCGATGCGGTAGGTAACATGGTGCTGTATGACCCGAAGGACAAGAGCATGCGCCGCCTGACATTCGACCAGGATGCCAACTGGAATCCGGTCATCATGAATAACGGCCGCGTGATGTACACCCGTTGGGAGTACACCGACCTGACCCACTACTATTCCCGTATCGTAATGCACATGAACCCGGACGGAACGGAAAACAAAGCCCTCTACGGTAGCGGTGCGATGTTCCCGAACAGTACGTTCGACGTGCAGCCGTTGCCCGGCCACGGTTCGGCGTTCGTCGGTATCATCTCCGGCCACCACGGTGTGGCACGTTCAGGCCGTATGATCATCTTCGATCCGACCAAGGGACGTAAGAGCACAGCCGGTATGGTACAGGAAATCCCTCACCGTAACCGTCCGATCAAAGAAGAAATCAAGGACCAGCTGGTAAACGGTGTATGGCCGCAGTTCATCAAACCGACTCCGCTGAACGACAAATACTTCCTGGTTGCAGCCAAGTTGGACCCGCATGCCTTGTGGGGACTCTATCTGGTGGACGTCTACGACAACGTGACCTGTCTGATGCAGGCAGAAGGCGAAGGCTATATCAGCCCGATCCTGGTGCGCAAGACAAAGACTCCTCCGTCCATTCCCGACCGTGTGAAACTGAATGAAAAGGAAGCGACCTTCTTTATTCAGGATATCTACGAAGGAGAAGGTCTGAAAGGTATTCCTCGCGGAACGGTCAAGTCTCTGCGTCTGCATGCTTACGAATATGCGTATGTAAAGACTCGTTCCGACCATAACTGGCATGGAATCCAGTCCGGTTGGGATATCAAGCGTATGTTGGGGACGGTTCCTGTCGAAGAAGACGGTTCCGTGATCTTCAAGGCTCCTGCCAATACACCGATCTCCATCCAGCCTTTGGATAAGGACGGCGTGGCTATCCAGTGGATGCGAAGCTGGGTGACCGGTCAGCCGGGCGAAGTGGTTTCCTGTATCGGTTGTCATGAAGACCAGAACCAGATCGCGATCCCGAAACGTGTGATCGCTTCGCAGAAAGCTCCGTCTGCTTTGACTCTGCCCGAAGGCGGTACACGCTCTTTCACGTTCGACCTGGAAGTGCAGCCGATCCTGGACCGCGCTTGTATCGCTTGTCATAACGGTGAAGGAAAAGCGTTCGACCTGCGGGGTGGAAAGAAAGACAAGCTAGGTTATGGCACGTCTTATCTGAACTTGCATCCGTATGTGCATCGTCAGGGAGGCGAAGGCGACATGGTCGTTTTGCAGCCGTACGAATATCATCCCAACACGAGCGAATTGGTACGCTTGCTGAAGAAAGGCCATCACAACGTGAAACTGACCGATAAGGAATGGAAGACGCTTTATAACTGGATCGACTACAACGCTCCCGACAAGGGTTATTTCAATGCGAACGTATTGACTGATCTTCCTTATAAGGGATTCGACCAGATCAAGCGTCGTCAGGAATTGACCGACAAGTATGCGAACGGAGCCGGTGTCGACTGGAAGAAAGAAATCGCCGACTATGCCGACTACCTGAAGAAACAAGGCCCGATCACCCCGGTAATGCCTGAAAAGGCCGCTCCTGTAAAGGAAAAGACCTTGAAGGTGAAAGGTTGGCCTTTCGGTGCTGACCGGATCAAGGAAATGCTGGCTAAGGAGAAGGAAACCCGTAAGGTGGTTGAGATCGCTCCGGGTGTGAAAGTCAATTTCGTCCGTATCCCGGCCGGTGAATTCGTGATGGGTAGCTACCGTGGCGAACCGGATGCTTATCCGACTGCCAAGGTGAAGATCGACAAAGCCTTCTGGATGGCCGAGCTGGAAACGACGAACGAACAGTTCAACGTTGTCTTCCCGGATCACGACAGCCGTTTCGTCGATCAGCAGTGGAAAGACCACGTGGTTCAGGGATATCCGGCCAATAAACCGGAACAGCCTGTTATCCGTGTCAGCTACAACGATGCTATGGAATTCTGCCGGAAACTGAGCGAAAAGACCGGTCTCAAGATCACGCTTCCGACAGAAGCACAGTGGGAGTGGGCTTGCCGCGCCGGTAGCGACCAGGACTTCTGGTATGGCGACATGCATGCGGACTTCGGCAAGAAGGACAATTTGGCGGACAAGACAACGCTGTTGTTTGCCGTTTACGGTGTAGACCCGCAGCCGATGGCGAAGACCAACCCGTGGTACAAGTACTATACCTTCCTTCCGAAAGAAGAGAGCGTGGACGACGGTAACCTGGTCCAGGTCGGCGGCAAGGCTTATGAGGCCAATCCCTTCGGTCTGTACAGCATGCACGGAAACGTAGCCGAATGGACCCGTTCCGACTATGTATCGTATCCGTACAATGAGAAGACGAAAGAGACATCCGAATACAAGGTGGCCCGCGGCGGTTCTTATATCGACCGTCCGAAATATGCGGCTTCCCATACGCGTAAGGCTTACTATCCGTACCAGCGTGTGTTCAACGTCGGCTTCCGTATGATCATTGAAGATTGATAATGAAAAGGTATAGATGATATCTATCAACTAATAGAGGACACAGATGTGGCAGATTGCCACCGGTTATTTCATCAAACGATTAATCTGCGTACATTTGCCGCATCTGTGAACTCTAATAAAAAAGTAAATGAAAACAAATCTCGAAAGATTTTTCTCCTCCTTTGTAACGACGATCGTCCTGTTACTGATTTATGCCTTTGGCCTGGCTGTTGCCACTTTCATCGAAAAGTATCACGGTACAGCGACAGCCAAAGCAATGGTTTATTATTCCCCCCTGTTTTTTCTGCTCCAATTCCTTTTAGTCGTTAATTTTATTGCGGCTACGATCAAACACCAATACCTGAAACGCGGCAAATGGGGACTGATGCTGACTCATTTCGCCTTTATCATCATCCTTCTCGGCGCCTTGACCTCTTTCCTTTTCGGCGAAGAAGGAATTTTGCATCTGCGTGAAGGGGAGACAAGCAACCAGATTGCTGTCCGCACTTCCGATAACACGACCTTTCATACCCTGCCTTTTTCCGTTGAACTGAAGAAATTCACCTTAACCCGCTATCCCGGTTCCGCCAGTCCCTCTTCCTACGAGAGTGAAGTGATCGTCCATGTGGATGGGGAAGACCGCGAAGAGCGGATCTTTATGAATAACGTATTGGATGTAAAAGGCTACCGTTTCTTCCAGGCCTCCTATGACCAGGACGAACACGGGACCATCCTTTCCGTCAACCGCGACGTGGCGGGGCGGAACATCACCTACACCGGATATCTGTTGCTGGTCATCGGCCTGATCCTTTGCCTGGTCGGTAAGGATTCCCGCTTTATGCGTCAGAGCCGCCGCCTGAAAGAATTGCGCAAGGCGACCAACGTAACGGTCCTGTTGCTTGCGCTCCTTGCCGTACCCCTGTCCGTAAATGCCGGCGGGAAGGCTTCCCCGATGCTCGATGCCGTGCAGAAATATGCGGTGAGCCCGGAACATGCTGCCCTCTTCGGAGCCCTTCCGATCCAGTCGGGTAGCGGCCGTATGATGCCGGTCAATACCTTCTCTTCGGAGATTCTACGTAAGCTCCATAAGTCGGATAAGATCGGTCAGTTGAACTCTGACCAGTTCCTTTTGAGCCTTTTAGCCATGCCCGATATGTGGATGCGCGTTCCCTTTATCGCCCTGTCCAATCCGGAGTTGGCCGCCTATTATGACCTGACGGACGGCGAGTGCGCCTATATCCAGGCCTTCGACAGTAACGGCAACTACAAACTGCAAGAGAAGCTGGAAGAAGCCTATAACAAGATGCCTGCCCAGCGTACGCGTTTCGACAAGGACCTGATGAAACTGGACGAGCAGTTGAACATCTTCCATCAGCTGATCAATCACCAGATGCTGAACCTTTTTCCGAAAGAAGACGACCCGAATCATAAATGGTATGCACCCGGCGACGACCTCTCTGCCTTTACCGGCAAAGACTCCATGTTCGTATCCCGTATTTTCGACTGGTATTTAGGTGAAGTGCAGGAGGGCTTGAAGAGCGGCGATTGGGCGAAAGCCGATGAAGTGGTCGGCATGATCGACACCTACCAGCAAGCCAAGAACAAGACACTCGATATCAGTCCGAAGCGCATGCAGGCCGAATTGAAATATAACAAGATGGATGTTTTCCGTTATTGCAAGATCGGCTATCTGGTCTTGGGCGGACTGTTGTTGGTCCTTTCTTTCGCGATGCTGTTCCGCCGGACCCGCTGGATGAAGGTTGCCGTATGGCTGTTAGGAGCCGGCGTACTGGTCGTCTTCCATTATCATATGTTCGGAATGGGGATGCGCTGGTATATCGGTGGCTATGCTCCCTGGAGCAATTCCTACGAGACGATGGTCTATGTGGGATGGGCGACTGTCCTTGCTGGACTGTTGTTCGTGCGCCGTAGTACGATCACTTTCGCGCTGGCCACCCTGTTCGGCGGTATCATCCTCTTCGTTTCCGGTCTGAACTGGATGGACCCTGAGATCAATCCGCTCGTACCGGTCCTGAAATCGCCGTGGCTGATGTTCCATGTGGCGGTCATTGTTGCCGCTTACGGCTTTTTCGGTATCAGTTGCCTGATCGGGCTGACCAATATGGTGATGATGTCCGTCGCCGGAAAGAAGAACAAAGAGATATTGAAAGCCCGTATCACCGAACTGAGTATTGTGGGTGAGATGGCGTTGTGGGTAGGGCTTGCCCTGATGACTGTCGGCACTTTCCTCGGTGCTGTCTGGGCGAATGAGTCCTGGGGCCGTTATTGGGGGTGGGACCCGAAGGAGACCTGGGCGCTGATCACGATGGTCGTCTATGCCGTAGTGACTCATCTCCACTTGGTGAAACGCTGGAATAGTCTTTGGTTGTTCAATCTGGCATCCGTGATCGCGTTCGCTTCCGTGCTGATGACTTTCTTCGGTGTCAATTATTTCCTGAGCGGAATGCATTCATACGGTCAAAATGATAATGTGCATGGAATATTCACCTATCTTTATATCGCCTTGGGGGTAGTCGTTATCTTGGCTGTCCTTTCGTACAGGAGATGGAAGACGAAGGTGTGAAACATATATGTTTTGAAAACGAAACACCGGTGTTTTGAATGCGAAACATCTATGTTTTGAGGTTGAGAGAACTGATAACGAATAAAAAATAGTACGAACACTTAAAATTAATTAGTCATGAGAACATTTAATCATGTCGGTATCGTAACGACAGAACAAGTAGAAGGGGCTATGTTTAACGAAGGCCTGAAAGTATGGTTGACAGACTATAGCAAAAGTCCGAATCGCATCGAATTCCTGAAATTCGAGGAAGGTAGCTGCCTGCCCGAACTGGTACAGAAACAGGGACACATTGCCTACACCGTTCCTTCTTTGGAGGAAGAGTTGAAAGGCAAGAAGGTGATCTTCGGCCCGGCCGTATGCGACGAACACCTGACGATCGCTTTCATCGAAGAAGAAGGCATCGCTATCGAAATCATGGAAATCAAATAATAACATTAATAACATACTTAAATAAAGGAGGAATATACCATGTCAGACATAAAGACAAAATTTATAAATGATCCCGAACAGATAACACCCGAATTGTTGGAAGGTTATGTATTGGCATATCCGGACCAGGTCAAGTTAGGTGGTGAAAACATCGTCGTACGTGCCAATCCGAAGAGCGAAGACAAAGTGGCTATCGTGACTTTGGGCGGTTCCGGTCATGAACCCGCATTGAGCGGATTCGTAGGCGAAGGTATGCTGGACTGCTCTGTCGTGGGCGACATCTTTGCCGCTCCCGGTGCACAGCGTCTGTTCCAGGCTTTGCAGCTGATGAAGCGTGAAGCCGGTATCCTGTTGGTTGTCCTGAACCACTCCGGCGACGTGATGAGTGCGAACATGGCTTGCCAGTTGGCAGAACGTGTAGGCATCAAGGTGAAACAAGTGCTGACTCACGACGATATCAGCGCCGGTATCGGTGCCGACATCAACGACCGTCGCGGCTTGGCCGGTTGTGTGCCTTTGTATAAAATATTAGGTGCTGCAGCCGAAGAAGGCAAGACGCTTGACGAGCTGGTCGAAATCGCCGAACGCTATAACAACAACGTCGCTACTCTGGCCGTTGCCATGCGCTCTTGTACGCATCCGCAGAATGGCGGTACGATCACCGACCTGCCCCAGGGCATCATGGAGATCGGTATGGGACAGCACGGCGAAGGCGGTGGCGGACAGAAACCGCTTGTATCTGCCGACGATACGGCTGCCGAGATGGTAGACCTGCTTTGCCAGCAGCTCAAGCCGAAGGCTGGCGATAAGATGATGCTTATCATCAACGGCGTAGGAGCGACTACCCACATGGAGTTGAACATCATCTTCCGTAAGGCCTACAAGGAACTGGAAGCCCGTGGCCTCCAGGTTGTCGTAAGCCGTATTCAGGAAATCCTGACCGTACAGGAACAGGCCGGTTTCCAGATGATCATGGCTATCCTCGACGAAGATCATATCGACTATCTGAAGAACAAACGTGCTGATGCACCTTACTGGACAACAATCGGTAAATAAACGAGATATGAAACAACTGACTATCGAAAACTTCAAGGCGATGCTCGACAACGCCTTGAAGAACATCAAAGAACGCGAAGACGAATTTTCTAAACTGGACGCCGTTATCGGTGACGGCGACCACGGTCAGGCAATCGTGACAGCCATGTCCGCTATCGTGGCTACGGCCCAGAAAGGAACGGAGTTCAAAACCATGCTGAACGATATGGGTTTTGACGTCATGTTGCAGGTAAGCGGTTCCACCAGTACGCTGTTGGGGGCTTTCTTCTTAGGTATGAGCGACCATGCTTCCGGTACGGAACTGGATGCCGCCGGAGTGAAAGCCATGTTTGCCGGCGGTCTTGCCAACGTGCAGAAACAGACGAAAGCCCAGAAAGGCGACAAGACCATGATGGACGCCCTGATCCCGGCTGTGGAAGCGATCCAGGCATGTCCTTCGGACGATATCAAGGAAATCCTCGAAGCCGGAGCGAAAGCTGCCCTTGCCGGTGCTGCTTCGACCGTAGAAATGAAAGCCAACTTCGGCCGTGCCCGTAACTACGGCGAACGCTCCGTCGGTTATGCCGACAGCGGTGCTACCTCTTGGAGTTGCATGTTTGAATCGTTTGCACAAGCGCTTTGAGAAATTAAGAATTAAGAATTAAAAATTAAGAAAGGAAAAAAGCTATGGCAGATATGGATGGGTTCAGAGAAGCGAATAATTTCGGCTTCGGACAAACTTCCCAATTTGACAATTTTCATGTAAAAGGTGCGTCTAACTACTCTTGGGGTATGAAAGACCGCCTCTCTCGTATCTTCAACCCGAAAACAGGCCGTGCCGTCATGTTGGCATTCGACCACGGGTTTATCATGGGTCCGACTTCAGGTTTGGAACGTATCGACCTGAATATCGTTCCCCTCGTACAATATGCCGACTGTATCATGTGTACGCGCGGTATCTTGCAGACTTCCATTCCCGCCAACATCAACAAGCCCGTCTGCCTCCGTTCGGATGCCGGTTCTACGATCCTGACGGAATTGAACCGTAACGTCTTGATCGATATCGAAGATGCGATCCGTTACAATGCTTCCGCTATGGCAGTCATGTTCTCTGCCGGCGACGGCGAACAGGAAGCCATCACGGCAGCCAACCTGGTGGAAGCTGTCGATATGGGGAACCGCTATGGCATCCCCGTCATGGGTGTGACGGCTGTCGGCAAACAGATGGCACGCGACTCCCGTTACTTCGCACTCGCATCGCGCGTATGCGCCGAGAACGGTGCTTCTATCGTGAAGACTTACTACTGCGACGGTTTCGAAAAGGTAGCTGCCGCCTGTCCGGTTCCCGTTGTGATCGCCGGAGGTAAGAAACTGCCTGAAAAGGAAGCACTCGAACTCTGCTACAACGCCGTTAACGACGGTGCTGCCGGTGTCGATATGGGACGTAACGTCTTCCAGAGCGAAAACCCTGCCGCCATGATTCAGGCCGTACACGCTGTCGTACACGAAGGCTTGACACCGGAACAAGGTTTCGAAATGTTCAAGGATTTACAATAATGTGCTAATGGGTCAATATGCCAATGTACCAATGGAATGAATGTCCCATTTGGAGTATTTCACCGGCATATTGGCACATTTGCAAATTGATAAATTATTAGTTATGCATAAATTATTTACTTATCTCTGTTCCGCATTGTTGCTGGTAACCGCTACATCCTGCGAGAAGAAGACAGAGAAATTGCTGTTGGGTGGTTCCGGCTGGAACAAGATCGTGATCATCGATAAGAACACCAAGCAGGTAGAGTGGGAGCATCCCCTCGAAAAAGGTTGGGAATGCAACTCCGCTGTTGCCACTCCCGACGGGAATATCCTCTTTGCCTATGCCAGAGGTGCGAAGCTGATCGACCGCAACCATCAGGAGATCTGGAATATTGCCGCTCCCGATACCTGTGAGATGCAGACCGCCCGCGTGTTGCCCGACGGTAACTATCTTTTGGGTTGGGTAGGCCATCCGGCTGTCATCATGGAGGTGAGCCCGAAGGGAGAAATCCTGTCGCGTACCGAATATGAGACAGGCATCGAACATCCGCATGCCCAGTTCCGCCAGCTGAACAAGAATGCCCGCGGTAACTACCTGATGCCCCTCTTTGCCACTTCCGACGTGCGCGAGATCTCTCCGCGAGGCGAAGTCGTGAAGATCACCCGTCTCGAAGGAACACCCTTCACGACATTGGCATTGGCTAACGGGAACCATTGGGTTGCCTGTGGTGACGGTCACTCCCTGATGGAAGTGAACCTCGACAACGGCGAAGTAGCCCGCCGTTACGGTGAGAACGATATCAAAGGAGCCCGCCTGTTCTTCGTCGCCGGCTTGCTTCCTGCAAAGGATGGCGGCCTGTACGTCTGCAACTGGCAGGGACATGACAAGAATGCCGTAGAGGCCAACAGCCCCCAGGTATTCGAAATCAATGATAAAGGTGAAGTGATCTGGAATCTGAACGATAACGAAAAGTTCGGTATGATTTCTACGATTAGCACGATCGAATAGGTCACTGGTTTCATCACGTTTTTTCAGGCACGGATTTCTTTGAAATTCGTGCCTGAATCATATCTGCCTATATCTTTCCCTTCCTGTGTCTCTTTGAAAAGAATAGTGACGCTCTCTATCCATGCAGATTCCCATAACAATAAAATGACTAAAAAAACGTACGTTTCTTTTAGTCATTTTGATGGGGCAAATATACTTAAAATATTTGAAATTCACACATCTTCGTTTATTTTTTATTTTCCTGTCTGCCAAATATATCGAGTCTTTTGCACGCTATTTTCCGAAAGTCAATAGTTAACAATCTTTCGTAAATGGAATGACTAAAAGAAACGTACGTTTCTTTTAGTCATTTTGTAGACACTTAATCTTCATATGTCCAGACTGTTATGTCTTTTTCTGCTTTGGGACTGACGAGCTTTTGTGTGGAATATATTGTTTGTTAAGTTGTTGTAAATCATATTGTTTCAAAAATAGGTTAACAGTGTGAAAAAATATATCCCGTTCTTTTGCCCGTTCTATCGGAAAGAGAAGGATAGACAATCTACTTATTTAGAAACAGTATAATTTTAGTATAAAATCGATATGATTTTGATAATGCTTGATATTCAATAAATATTATATATGATAAGATGTGCTATACCGCTTTCTAATCTATATATTATTTGATTTTTTTAGTTAGAGCAAAATAGAATTAATCCTTGATAATCATTGGATATTTATAATAATATCAAACTGTTGATTATTAGGTATATAAAAAATTAAAAGGTTTGAATTTCAAATAAATTAACTATCTTTGTGCGCTCTTGGGAAAATATATATTCAGTGTATAAAAGCTGTTTGAACAGCTTTTATTTTGTGCTATATAGCACAAAATAAACAACGTACAGTAACCCTTTTAATATTTTATTAAGATATTTTGCTGCCAAAATCGATTTCTATTCGTTATTCCACTATTGGGACTGACGAACTTTGTTGTAGGGTAATAAATTCTTTAATTATATGAAAATCAATGATCTACTATTAAGATTAACGAAAGAGAAATACCTCAATCGCTGGATAATTTTTTTGATTGACCTGTTCCTTTCCGTCTTTTCGACCGTTACTTCTTTGGCTTTGGTCAGTTATATTCTGGATTGGAACTATACCGACCAGATCATTCTGACGGTTTTTCTGGCGTCGTTGTTCTGTAGCACTGCCAGCTTTCTTGTTTGCCAGACCTATAAAGGCATTATTCGCCATTCCGCCTTTACTGAAACCGGACGCATCGCCATGTCCTCTTCACTGAAAGTGGCGACCATCCTGCCGGTTCTTTTGTTTACGACCGGCCTTCTTTCCTTTCGCGGTTTCCTGCTGGGAAGTGTGGTGGATTTCTTCCTCACTTTTTTTATCCTGACGATATTCCGTGCTTTCCTGATCACGCTCTATACCTTTATGGTGAGCAGCATTGCATCCAACCGGAAAGACAAGCTTTTCATATTCGGGCATGAAGATTCTTCTCCCGCCCTATTGAACGATTCCTTTCTGCGTGAAAACTCATCCTATCAGGTGGAAGGCTTCCTCCGTTTCGGCCAGCGTGTCTCCATGCGCATCGGTTTGTATAAGGTCTATTTCATTACCGACCAAGAGGAATTCAGCCGTTTGGTGAACCGCTACAATATCAAGGCGATCCTCTTTACGGACTATAAGGCGGTGAAGGAAGAAAGCGAACGTCTGGTTCGTTTCTGCGAAAAAGAGAAAGTCCGTATGTTGCTCCTTCCTTCTTTGGACGAATTGAAAGGAGGCAAACTGAAGATGCGCGCCCTTCCCGAAGTCCGCATCGAAGACCTGTTAGGACGCGAAGAGATCCGTATCAACATGGAGGAGATCGCGACTTCCCTGAAAGGCAAAGTCGTTTTGGTCCCCGGAGCCGCCGGTTCCATCGGTAGCGAACTCTGTCGCCAACTCTGCCATTTCGGGCTGAAGCAATTGGTTCTGTTCGACAGTGCCGAAACCCCGATGCATAACATCCGGCTGGAGCTGGAAGAAAAATTCCCCGATGTCGAGTTTACCCCGGTCATGGGAGACATTCGCATGATCCATCGTGTCGAAAGCATCTATCAGCGTTTCCATCCCCAGTTGGTCTTCCATGCCGCCGCCTACAAGCATGTGCCCCTGATGGAAGAGAACCCCTGCGAAGCCGTCCATACGAATGTCTACGGTACGCGTAACGTAGCCGATATGGCAGTCAAGTACGACGTAGATAAGTTCATCATGGTCTCGACCGATAAAGCCGTCAACCCGACCAACGTCATGGGAGCTTCCAAACGTTTGGCGGAGATGTATGTGCAAAGCCTGAGCATCGCTATCAGCAAAGGTCGGCAATCCGGTAAAACCCGCTTTATCACCACCCGTTTCGGAAACGTGTTAGGCAGCAACGGTTCCGTCATTCCCCGTTTCCGCGAACAGTTGGCAAAGGGAGGCCCTCTGACCGTCACCCATCCCGGCATCATCCGCTACTTCATGACGATCCCCGAAGCCTGCCGCTTGGTTTTGGAAGCCGCCTTTATGGGCAAAGGAAACGAAATCTTCGTCTTCGATATGGGAACCCCTGTGAAGATCGCCAATCTGGCACGCCGCATGATCGAACTGGCAGGCCTCGTTCCCGACCAGGATATCGAGATCAAATATACCGGTCTCCGTCCGGGCGAAAAGCTCTATGAAGAACTGTTGGCAACGAAAGAAAATACATTACCTACGGAAAACGAAAAGATCTACCGTGCCCAAGTCCGGGAATACGATTACGAAGACATCTGTACGCTCATGTCCCCCTTGATCGACCTCGCGATCAAAGTAGACAAAATGGGAACCGTCCGAATGATGAAAGGAATCGTGCCTGAGTTCAAGAGCAAGAATTCGGTATATGAGGCGTTGGACAAGGCTGAATAATACCCTGCTCCTGTTTTTTGCAGTATTATCCGCCCTCTGTTTGACCGGAGGCTATTACGCCGGTGGAATCTGTATCTGGCTATCCTTCCTGACATTGTTGGTTTGGCCGATATTGGCAGTCAACCTGTTGTTGCTGGTAATACAATTATTCACAAAAAAGAAATGGAAAGGTATGGTTCCTTTGCTGGCGATCCTGCTTCATGCGGATTATCTGTCAGCCGTTTATCAACCCTCGTGTTGGCATAAACCGGCTGCATCTGAACAAGCAGGAACCCCTCTGACCGTAGTCACCTACAACGCCAGCCATTTCTATTGGAACAGAAAGTATACCATGAACGAAGCCGCCGCTTATATCAAGCAGCTACAACCCGATATCATCTGCTTCCAGGAAGCTCCCGGTGACGGATATTACCATCGGGACAGTATCCGGTACGCTTTCGATTATGTACTGTATAAATATATCAGCCGGCGTACAGACCATTTACCGACTACGATTTACAGCCGTTATCCGATCCATTCGGTAAAAGCTATTTATTATAAAGATTCTTGGAATATGTCGTTGATAGCCGATCTGAGGATAAACAACCAATGCATCCGCGTGATCAACAACCACTTCGAGACAACAAGTGTCAATGCCTATCGCGGTATCATTACCGCTCCCGGCAAGAGTTTGAAGATCAGAGCAAAGGCAGTCAAAGATTCGGTATTGAAAATGAAAAATAATTATCTGAAACGAGCAGAACAAGCCGATTCAATCCATGCCGAGATCGAACGCTCACCTTATCCGGTATTGGTTTGTGGGGACTTCAACGATACGCCCGCTTCTTATACATACCATCGGTTACAGGAAGGTCTGACAGATGGTTTCCGTGATTGCGGAAGTGGCTACCAATATACTTTCCGGCAGTTATATAAACTCTGGCGGATTGATTACGTTTTCTATTCGAAATCGTTGAAAGGTCATGAATGCTATTCTCCTGAAACATCTTATAGTGACCATAATATGGTAGTTTGGAAAGGAATAATTAATTAATCAATATAAAATCAATGAAAGTTTTAGTTACTGGTGGAGCTGGTTTTATAGGTTCCAACCTCTGTGAGTTTCTTTTGTCAGAGGGACACACAGTCCGTTGTTTGGATAATTTTGCAACCGGAAAACCTGAAAATATCTTTCCCTTACTTGAAAGGTATCCACAAACATTCAGTTTGCAAGTAGGTGATATCCGTAAGATTGAAGATTGTCGGAAAGCAGTGGAAGATATGGAATATGTTTTGCATGAAGCTGCATTAGGTTCTGTTCCTCGTTCTATTAAAGATCCGATTACAACAAATGATGTTAACATCGGCGGTTTTATGAATATGCTTGTTGCCGCTCGTGACGCTGGAGTCAAGCGTTTTGTTTTTGCTGCCAGCTCTTCCACTTATGGGGATAGTAAATCCTTGCCTAAAGTAGAAGATGTGATTGGTAAACCTTTGTCTCCATACGCGATTACCAAATATGTTGATGAGCTCTATGCTGATGTTTTCGCTCGTACATATGGGATTGAATATATCGGATTGCGCTATTTTAATGTTTTTGGTCGCCGTCAGGATCCATTTGGGGCGTATGCAGCTGTGATTCCTTTGTTTGTAAAGAAGTTTATGAACCATGAAGCTCCCAATATTAACGGGGACGGAGAATATAGTCGTGATTTTACTTATATAGATAATGTGATTCAAATGAATATGTTGGCTTTAACAGCTACTAATCCAGAAGCTGTCAATCAAATATATAATACAGCATTTGGAGAACGTACAACCTTGAACCAATTGGTTGCTTATTTGAAAGAATACCTTTCTGATTTTGATTCGGAGATAGCTAAAATAGCCCCGACACATGGTCCTAATCGTGCAGGAGATATCCCTCATTCTTTGGCTTGTGTTGATAAAGCAAAGCGATTGTTGGGATATGATCCAAAATTTAGCATGAGACAGGGCTTGAAAGAGGCTGTGAAATGGTATTGGGAAAATATTTGAAAACATAATAAAAAGATAAATCAATGAATACAGAAGTGAAAGTTGCCGTAATCGGTTTAGGTTATGTGGGTTTACCTTTGGCCCGATTGTTTTCAACGAAATATAAAACTGTCGGTTTCGATATGAATCAGACCCGTGTGGATGCTCTGATGGCAGGGCATGATGCTACGCTTGAAGTATCGGATGAATTGTTGCAGTCCGCCATTGCTAATGGTTTTATTTGTACAGCAAACGTCGAAGATATTCGTGATTGCAATTTCTATGTCGTAGCTGTCCCTACGCCGGTAGATGAAAACCATAATCCGGATTTGACACCTCTTTATGGAGCCAGTACAACAGTGGGGAAGGTTATATCTAAAGGGGATATAGTTGTGTATGAATCGACTGTTTATCCGGGAGTGACAGAAAACGAATGCATTCCGGTTATAGAAAAAGTGTCTGGTTTGAAATTTAATGTTGATTTCTTTGCCGGTTATAGTCCCGAGCGTATCAATCCGGGAGATAAACTTCATACAGTTGAAAAAATCAAGAAAGTAACTTCCGGCTCTACACCTGAAATCGGTGTGAAGATAAATGATGTATATGCATCTGTTATTACCGCTGGTACTCATCTTGCTCCAACAATTAAGGTCGCTGAAGCAGCTAAGGTAATAGAAAACTCTCAGCGCGACATCAACATTGCTTTCGTCAATGAACTCTCTCATATCTTCACTAAGATGGGCATTGACACTCTCGATGTACTTGAAGCTGCTGGCACCAAGTGGAACTTCCTTCCTTTCCGTCCGGGGCTCGTGGGTGGTCACTGCATCGGTGTGGATCCTTACTATCTTGCACAGTGCGCTCAGCGTCATGGTCATAATCCTGAGATCATCCTTGCAGGCCGTCGCATGAACGATGGCATGGGCGAGTACGTAGCTACCGAGACCGTTAAGCACATGCTCAAGAAGGGGATTCAGGTATTTAACTCCGAGATTATCATCATTGGCTTCACTTTCAAGGAAAACTGCCCAGACGTCCGCAATACCAAGGTTATCGACATTTATCGTACCCTCAAGGAGTACAATGCCAATATAACCGTTTACGACCCGTGTGCTAATTCTGCTATTGCAAAGCACGAGTATGGCATTGAGGTTATCAATGAGCTCCCAGCGGAGAAGTTTGATGCAGCTATTGTAGCTGTAGCTCATAAGGTAGTCGAAGGTATAGACGTTCCTGCCCTCCTCAAGGACAAACACGTCATTTTCGATGTGAAATGCACACTCGATCGCAACATTATTGACGCACGTTTGTAATACATAATGGTTAAATAGGTACACAGGTGAAGATATCTCGTGGTTCGATACCACCTTCTGCTTCAATAATTAAGATTATATTATGAAAAAGGTAATTACCTATGGCACTTATGACTTACTTCATCAAGGCCATATAAATCTTCTTAGGCGAGCCAAGGAACTTGGTGACTACTTGATTGTTGGTGTAACCAGCGATAGTTTTGATAAAGGCCGAGGTAAACTCAATGTGCGCAATAACGTATTGGAACGTGTTGAAGCTGTTAAAGCTATTGGCTATGCTGATGAAATTATCATTGAGGACTATCTTGGTCAGAAGATTGACGATGTTCAGAAGTACGATGTGGACATCTTTGCCATTGGCTCTGATTGGGAAGGTCATTTCGACTATCTCAATGAGTTCTGCAAGGTAGTATATCTTCCTCGAACCCAGGGCGTATCATCAACAATGCTTCGTGCGGAGACTCAGGAAGTATTCAAGGTTGGCGTTGTTGGATCTGGACGTATTGCAAAGCGATTTGTTCCCGAGTCTAAGGTTGTCAATGGTGTTGAAGTAACCGCAGTTTATGACCCCAACAAGAAGTCTGCATACTCTTTTGCTGAAACTTTTGATATAAATGCCTATACTGACAATTATTCCACATTTCTCGATGGGGTTGATGCAGTCTATATTGCATCACCTCATTTGACTCACTATCAGTATGCCAAAGACGCTCTATATGCAGGCAAGCATGTGCTTTGCGAGATACCATTTGTTCTTTCTGGAGCACAGGCAAAAGAACTTTACGATTATGCAGAGGAGCACAACCTTGTACTACTTGAAGCGAATAAGACTGCCTATTGTCCTGCCTTCTGTCATCTGACGACCCTTGTTAAGAGTGGTATGATTGGTGATATTGTTGATGTGAAAGCTTCTCTTTCAAAGATGATGGAGAGCGGGACCCGTGAGCTGGATGTAGCACAAGCAGGTGGAGCGATGAATGAACATGCGCCATTAAATCTGATGGCAATCATCAAGTTTTTGGGTAAGGAATATTTGCATGTAAATTTTCACTCGAAAGTTGAGAATGGTGTGGATATCTACACCAAAGCAACTATCAACTATCCTCATGCTACATCATCCATCACCCTTGGCATTGGTGTGAAGACGGAGGGAAATTTGGTTGTATCAGGAACTAAAGGTTACATTTATGTTCCAGCCCCATGGTGGTTGACTTCTTTCTTTGAGGTTCGCTATGAGGATCAGACAAAGAACAAAAAGTATTTCTATTGTTATGATGGTGAAGGCCTCCGTTATGAGATTCAGGAGTTCATGTCAATGATTGTGAATAGTCGCAGAAGTTGCTACAAACTTCGCAGACGTGAGAGTATTGCCATTGCGGAAATTATTGAGAAGTTTAATAAGAAAGAAAACTATACAGAAATTTAGTTCTTCACCACAATGAAATATGCAGTAGTTACTGGTGGCACTTCTGGAATGGAACTGGGGGGGTGCTAAGATGCTTTTGAGCAAGGGATATTATGTATTTGCAACAGATGTTGATCCTGACTTCACAGAACAGATTGAAAGCTTTGAGGTTATTAAGACTGACCAAGTAAAGTGTGAAGATGTTTATGCTTTTATCAATTATGTGAAAAGTAAAACCGATCATCTGGGTTGCATCCATTGCAATGCAGGTATGTCTATTCGAAAGTCGTTTACTGAATATGAGGATAAGGATTGGGATGCAATAATGAAGGTTGCTGTTAATTCTCACTATATCATGATTTGTGAGTTTTATCTGATCATTCTTGCTGTCAGTCGCATTCTCTTCACGGGTTCACAAATAGGTATTCAGCCTCATGGTATGGTACTCGCCTATGGGGTAACTAAGTCCGCGGTTCATGCTCTCTGCAAGAATCTTATTAAGGAGTTTGAAGGAACTGGTACTACAGTAAATGCTGTGGTTCTAGGTTTCGTTGGGACTCCATGTCAAAAAAAGAAGCTAGAAGAAATCAAACAAAATATCTATAAGAAAACAGCTCTTTATCGCTTTGCATCTATTGACGAAATTGTAGATGCATTCCGTTTTTGTATTGACAATCCATTTGTCAACGGTAGTTTGATTGAGGTGAATGGTGGTTATAACTATAAATAAGTATGGCAAATACAAAATCATCTAAAGAGTTATATTGGGGAGTTACATTGTCGTATTTGACCACCTTTGTCTCTTTGGGTGTATCATTACTCTTAACTCCAATTATAATTCGTCTTCTAGGACAGAGTGATTATGGTTTATATGAATCCATTGGTTCATTTGTTAATTATCTCGCTGTTTTAGATTTAGGATTTGGTGCAGTTGTCACTCGCTATACGGCCAAATACCAGCAAAATGGTGATATAGAAAGCAGAGATAAGTTCTTATATACTTGTCGGAGTATTTACGTGATTCTGTGTACCCTAATCATAATTCTGGGTACGATTCTCTATTTTTATATAGATTCTGCTTTTGGTAAAAGTTTTACATTAGAGGAGTTAAGCCGTGCAAAAGTATTGTATGTAATTGTTATGTTCACAACTGTTATATCAATATTTAGTCAAGTATACAAGGGTCTTTTGAATGGTGTTCAGTTATTTATTTGGCCAAGAATAATACAATTGATAAAAGCAGTATTGGGAAAGGTTGTTTCAATTGCTGTTCTTTATTTGGGGGCAAATAGTGTTGGATTTACTGCTGTACTGCTTGCATTTGAGATTATTTCATGTTTACTTCTGATGTATAAAGCTAATCAAGCTGTTAGTTTTCAGAGGAATAAAATGCCTAAAAAACAACTTTTAGAGATTTTTTCGTATACTAGTTACTTATTCGTTCTTGCAATAGTAGGCCAGATATATTGGCAGATTGACAAATTGGTTTTGGGTATGATGCTCGGAACTATTGCTGTAGCAATATATAGTGCAGCACTGAACATAGAGAATATCTTACGTAATGTTTCATCTTCTATAAAAGATGTTCTTATTCCAAAAGCAACACAAATTGATGAGAGTAGTATATTTACGACTACGTTAACAACTGACTTTATGGTAAAGAGCGGTAGAATTATCTTTATGATATATGGTTTAATGTTAGTTGGCATCACTGTACTCGGCAACAAATTCATATACCTTTGGCTTGGAGAGGATTATGTATCAGCTGTTCCTTTGTTATGGATACTAGGTTATTCTGCATTGGTGCCTACAATATTATTACCGGGAGAAGAATTGTGTAAAACCTTTAATAAGCATAGAACGTTAACTATTATTTATCTATGTGTTAGTTTGTTGAATATTGTACTCACTGTTATTATGGTTAAAACTATGGGTATCTATGGTGCTGCTTATTCAACTGCGCTTGGTCTTGTGGTTGGAAACGTAATTTTAACTTTGGGTTATTACAAGAAAGTATTAAACATAAAAATAGCAAGGTTGTTTTTTGAGGTATTTCGGCGAATTTTAATAAATTTAATGTTTGTGGGTATAATTGCCTATTTAATAGACACATATATGTTAACCAGTTATTCTTGGTTGACACTCATAGCAGAGATATTGATAATATCAGCAATTTTTCTTATATCAATGCACCTTTGGGGGTTTGATAGTTATGAAAAACAAATAGAGGCAAGAATCATAAATTCAATTATTAACAAGATGAGAAAATGATTAAGAATCCTAATAGTATAATACTCGTTTCCAAGGATGCGCTTGGTACATTCTATTTGCCAACATATGGAAACAAATTTTGGAAAGGTAAAACTCCTAATATTGACGAGTTGGCTGCTAAGGGTACTGTGTTTAAGCGTCACTATACTGCAGCACCATCTTCCGCAATGTCGTACTTTAGCATGTGGACGGGGGTATTTGCCCATGAAACTAATCGTAAAGACTACCTCCCTATAAAAGAGAAGGAGCCTTACGAGTCTTTCTTTGACCGAGCATATAATCTTGGGTATGCTTGTCATATAATTTGGGATAGCAAGTGGATGACAACCGCTAAGTTGTTTTCTGAATGTTATGGTGATCATATTATATATAACGATTTATGTGAAATCCGACAACCGGTTGGTTCACATCAGCAGCATAAAGAGCCTGTAAAATGTGATGAAACTAAGGTCGAAGATACAATAGAACGTATCATATCTGAAATTGAAAAAATAACTTCTGGCGATAAGAAAGTATTTTTGTGGATGCACCTTCCTCATGTATTGTGTGGAAGAAATACTTACGGCTCTGATATTGATGTTTATGATAGAATTATAGGAAGGGTACGTGACTATTTTTTTGATGAGCATATATTTATATCATCAGATCATGGAAACATGAATGGAACCCATTCTAAAATAGGTTATGGTTTTGATGTATACGAATCAGCTATACGTATTCCTTTAATAGCTCCGCTAACGGAAGGTCTTTCTTGTGTTGAGTTCCCTACCTCTACTGTTGATTTATTTGATTTGATTTTCAATAGAAAGATTGTAAGAAGGGATGTTGTGTATAGTGATTCTGCATATTATTGTCAACTAAATCGTAAACTAGCAATTATCAAGGGTAAATATAAATATATATATAATAGGCGTGATCATTCCGAGGAACTATATGATGTTGTCTTTGATCCTTGTGAGAATGTCAATTTGATAACTGATCATATTTATGATCCTGATAGACACCTGTCTTGTCCTATGCCTGAATTGTATTTCTACACAGATTGGGACAAGTTACCAACTGTTCGTGAAGAAATGCGCTCTATCTGTAAATCTATTTGGAGAGAAGGCTCTATAAGTGATAAAATTCATGCATGGTATTTACATATCGGTAAAACCGTATGGCGTGTTGTTAATGCTCATTTGCATAAAAAAGGAATAGATTTTATCATCCATTCAACAAAAAAGAAATGAGACATTCTTTTTTAGTTTTCATATACATATTCATAGCTATCGTCTCTTTTATAGTTCCTGATACGCAGTATTCTGCTGATGGTATTTGGACACTTGAAGTACTGCTGATAGTTAGTGTAACGATATTTATGCTGTACAAGGAACCGATTCTTGCCATTAAAGCAGTATTTTTCCGTCCTTTATTCTTATTTATTTTAGCATATATAATTGTTTTTTTTCAAAGTCCCATTGACTTTATTTTAGGTTATGTTGATGGATATTTGAGAATTGGAGACCATCAACTAATGATCGTTTCTGTAAAGTATGCACTTTTGGGCTTATTGGCATTTTTAATAGGCTATGTCATAGAAGCTGATAAGATAAAGGCACATCGTAAAGGTGGTTTCTCGGTGTCTGTAGTTTCGCCCAAACCATTTGCATTCTTTTCTTCTTTACTGATTGTGTTATTGCTTGTATTGGTTCCACGATCAGTTCTTATGGGTGGATATAGTAACGATATGCTTACTAATGCAAGCATATATAATTATTTGGCATCTTGGGTGAATACAATTCTTATTTCGTATATTGTTATTTATACAGTAAATGCCAAACAGACTGGAGAGCAGGTAGGGGCAGACATTAAATCATTTATCAAAAGTATAGGATGGTGGCAAAATATTAATGTTATAGTATATACCATAATAATATTGAATATTGGTGATAGAGGCCCTTTAATAGTATTAGCGTTCTCTTATTACTTATCATATATAGTAATATGTAAGAAGAAACTATCCAATACCAAAATATCAGTTGCGCTTATCAGTGCTATTATGATAACTTCTATTTTAGGTGATACAAAGCAATTTAGAGATAATAATTCCATTTGGGAAAGGTTAATCAGTGTTTTAGATTCTCGATCATATCAAGAAAAAGAATCATTTTTCCCTGGAACTTCACAATTGGCTGGCTCATATTGTTGTTTGCCTCTAGCCATTCAAATGCAAAAGAATACGGGAGAGTACGATTTTGGAAAGAACCAGGTTTCAGGCATTACATCTGCTATTCCGTTTATTGGTCGAATAATGAAATTACCAGAAAGTACATCTTCACGAATTTCAAGGTTTGCATTGGGTGATAATTTCGATTATGGATTAGGAACTAGTTGTATTTCTGATCTTTTCTTGGATGGTGGATTATTTTTCATTCTAATAGGTATGTTCCTATGGGGTATGGTATTAAGGAAGTTTGAAGAAAATATTTTTTTAGATGGATGTTCCTCTTTCTTTTCTTTTTGTATGGGATTCTATTTTTTAGTACACGTTGTATACATACCAAGAAGTACGATTCTATCGCCATTTAAATACGGATTGTGGATGTATGTTATAATTTTATTGTATATGACTCTTAGGAAAAAGGTTACACGATAATGCATTTATTTGTAATTAAAAGCCCATCAGCAGGTGGTGCCGAAACGTATCTTTTGAGGTTTATTAGATATTGTGATGATATTGACACATTAGTTTTGTGTAAGGGCAGTATTTCTGGTTCATTGAGTAATGAATATGAACAGGAAACTTCTCTGCTCTTTGTTGGCTCATTAGGTCTGTTTAATCCAATACCTTATTTTAGGCTTTATAAGTTTCTTAAACATAGCAATATTGATAGTATCTGTGATTTTTCAGGTAATTTTGCTGGTTGGGTTTTATTTGTTGCTAAATTAGCCGGTATCCCCAAACGTCTTGCTTTTTATAGGGAGGTTGTTAATCAATTTTCGCCATCATGCTTCAAGACATTTTATGCTAAAGTAATAAAATTGGTGATGTACCTTAATGCAACAAAGGTTCTATCGAATTCTGAGGCTGCTTTAGATAATTTTCATCCAGGTTGGAAGCATAAAAAAGAAAAATTCAAGGTTATTTACAACGGTATTGATTTAAGTTTGATATCAAATGAAACAAAATCGAGCATTCGAAAACAATTAAACATTCCAGAATATTCGTTTGTCTTTTGCCATTCCGGTAGGTATACTAAAGCGAAAAATCACGATATGATAATCAAGTGTGCAATAGAGTTATGCAAGAAACATAATGATATACATTTTGTATTAATAGGGTATGGGGTAGATGATGCGTATACGTCAATAATTAAACAGAATAATCTCTCGTGCCAAGTACATCTTCTTGGATACCGGAAAGATGTAATGCAATTGCTTAAGTGTGCTGATTGTTATTATTTCCCTTCATTGAATGAGGGGCAGCCAAACGCATTAATTGAGGCAATGGTTTCAGGTTTGTCTTTTGTGGCCTCGGATATTGCACCCATAAAGGAAGCTACACCTGATTTTATACATCCGTATTTGATTAACCCTAACGATTACAATGCGAATCTTAATGCGTTGCAGAAAGCCTATCAAGAGGATTCATATCGTGATCAAATTAGATGTGAAACTTGGGCGAAACAACATTTTGAAGCAAGTAAGTTGTTTAACGATTTCAAGATAGAACTATTATGAAAGTACTGTTTGTTCACGACCATCGTTTCTATGAGGAGAATGGTCAATACTACTCAACAAAATTTTCACCGAAAACTTGGCAACCATACTTACAGGGAGGAAACGAAGTGCTTATGTACGCACGTAAAACAGAAAAAAAATGTGTGCAATTATGTTCTGCAGAAAACGTATCGTTCCACCTCACTAAATATTATACATCTTCTGTTAGCGCTATCAAAAACTATTACTCGATTAAGAAAGAGCTAAACGAGATAATAAATAAGTCAGATATGGTAATTGTAAGATTACCATCGGTTTTGGGCGTAATAGCTGCAAATGTGACAGTTTCAAAAAACAAGAAGATCATGGCTGAAGTTGTAGGGGACGCCTATGATGCTTATAAATATTATGGGAATGTGTCAGGAAGGCTATTAGCACCCTTATTTCGATACTTGAACAAAGAAGCTATTATAAAATCTTCCGCAGTCTTGTATGTTACGAAAGAGTATCTACAGAAGAAATATCCTGCTACAGGAGTTACATGTGGCTGTAGCGATGCGTTGTTGGATAGTGTTGCTAACGATATTTTACAGCGAAGATTGGCTAAAATTGAAAATATGTCTGATCCTATTATTTGTGGGCAAATCGGAAATATTTCTATGTTCTATAAGGGCTACGAAGTGATGTTTAGAGTTATTAAGAATTTACGGTGCTTAGGTGTTCATTTGGAGTATCATGTTGTTGGAGGCGGAAATCCCGATGCTTTTTACAAAAAGGCTAATGAATATGGTATAGGAAACTGCGTTTACTACGATGGAATGATGGAACATTCCAAAATTAATGATTTCTTTGATAACATTGATATTTATGTTCACCCTGCATTCACAGAAGGTCTACCTCGGGTGGTGGTTGAAGCGATATCTAGAGCATGCCCTTGTTTGGTGTCTAATGCGGGTGGTACCCCCGAGTTGGTTAATCCCATGTTTATTCATAAAATAGGTGATGATCTTAAATTATTTTCTGATATTCAACGTTTGGTTACAAATAAGGAATTGATGAAATCTGCAGCAGAAGAAAACTTTATGCATGCAGAGTATTACTATAGTACTTATTTGTTACCCAGAAGAATGGCTTTTTATAAACAATTTTTTGAACTATGACAGGTAGAGATGTATTCAAATTTGTAGGTGGCGTTTTCAATTTAGCAGCCAAAATTATTTGTGTCTTTCCTCGATGTGTGCGTGTGTGGCTTTTACGCGTCTTTCGTAATACTGGTGGAAATTTTGGAAATCTAATACGTTATATTTTGGTAAAGTCTCTTGCAAAAGAGTGTGGTAGCAATGTGGGAATACGTCAATACGTTATACTTCAGCATCTTGAGAATATGGTTATAGGAGATAATGTTTCAATACACCCTTTCTGTTATATAGATGCCGAAGGCGGTTTAGTAACGCTATCGGACAATGTTGCAATTGCTCACAATTCCTCAATCCTCACAACTAATCATACTTGGGACGATCCAAATGTACCAATCAAGTATAACAAAATAACGTGCGAAGGAGTATCTATTGATGAGGATGTGTGGATTGGCTGCGGTTGTAGAATAATGGCAGGCGTACACATTGGTACTCGTTCAGTCGTTGCTGCTGGTGCTGTTGTGACAAAGAATGTAGAGCCTAATTCTGTCGTAGGTGGTGTTCCTGCAAAACTGATTAAAAAAATTTGAAAATATAAGACTTGGTCAATTTGTCAAACTTATAAAATCCGATGGTTATAGATATATTGGGAGAACCGACTTCAGGTCATTGTTTTTACTCTATTGTAAAACTCCTGGCTATAATTATTCCTTCAAGATGAGATTTGCAAAATTTTGCAAATCAAACACTTGTTGGAAATTTATGTTTCCTATAGCATATATCCGTTATAGGAGAGCTATGATTCGATATGGTATTGTTATACCTTATACAACTAATATTGGACCTGGATTTTATATTGGTCACTTTGGTGGTATTGTAATTAATTCAAATGTTGTCATCGGTAGCAATGTTAATATCTCACATGGCATTACGATAGGTCAGGGTGGTGATGACGGTAATAAGGGTTGTCCTACTTTAGGAGATAGGGTTTATGTGGGGCCTAATTCAACGATCATTGGTAATGTTTGTATAGGTAGCGATTCTGCAATTGGAGCCAACGCATTCGTTAATAAAAATGTTGATGCAGGAGTTACGGTTGCAGGTATTCCGGCGAAACAGATATCTTCTAAAGGATCTTCAAATTATGTTCATAATTTAATTTGACGCATTTTATGTCTAAAGGTTATCAAGGTTTTTACAATAAGCATGCAAAGCGCTGGATTGGATTTGTACTGGCGCTGGTATTAATGATTATGCTGTTACCATTCTATCTGATTATAGGTGCTGTGGTGGCTATCGAGAGCGGTTTTCCAGTGTTCTACTGTCCACAGAGGGGGGGATACAAAAATAAACCATTCCGCATCTTTAAGTTCCGCTCGATGGTGAAGAATGCGGATAAGATCGGTGGTGGCACAACGGCACTGAATGATCCACGTATAACGAATGTTGGAAACTTCCTTAGAAAGACAAAGTTGGATGAGACGCCACAGTTGTTCAATATTATTGCTGGTACGATGAGTTTCATCGGTCCACGCCCCGAGCTGCTGAGATATGTGAATCAGTACGAGGGTGACGAGAAGCTGATTATGCAGGTTCGCCCAGGAATTACCGATTTTAGCAGTATTGAGTTTATCAATCTGGATGAAGTGGTAGGTTCGGGCAATGCTGACGAAATGTACGAGAAGTATGTATTGAAGCGAAAGAACAAACTGCGTATCAAGTATGCCAATGAGGTCTCGTTCGGCACTGACTGCAAGTTGTTTTTTCATACTGTATGGGGTGTTGTGAAGAAATCTACAAAGTTCATAGTGAAAAAATAAAACTAACTCATCATAAAGAATTGTAATGGAATACGTAAATCTGAAAAACAGTGACCTTCAGGTATCGCGCATCTGCATGGGTGGTTGCCCTATGGGTGGCTACGGCTGGGGAGACGTTCAGGAACAGGAGTTGCTGGATGCTATCCATACTGCCGTGGATAATGGAATTAACTTCTTTGATACAGCTGACACTTACGGACTGGGACAGTCGGAGAAGACGTTGGCAAAGGGCCTTGGCGCAAAGCGCAAGGATGTAGTGATAGAATCGAAATTTGGTGTGCGCACAGGTGGCGGCAAGACTGTATATGACAATTCTCCAGCATACATCCGTGAGGCACTGGAAGGAACTCTTTCGCGCCTCAATACTGACTATGTGGATATCTATACCATTCATTATCGTGATGTACAGACCCCTATGGAAGATGTAGTAGAAACTCTGCTAAAGTTTCGTGAAGAGGGAAAGGTGCGCTATTTCGGTCTGTCAAATATTCACGAGGACGGTCTGGAAGAGATGTTGTCATATAAAAATCTGTTTGTGAACTGTCAGGACGAGTATTCACTGGCTTGTCGTAAGTTTGAGGCTGATCTGAACAAAGTGGTAGATGCTCTGAACCTTAATCCTTTGACTTGGGGGAGTCTTGGCCAAGGTATTTTGACCGGTAAGTATGACCGCAACTCTATGTTCGAGAGTAACGACCGTAGAAGTCGTGATATCTACGTGAACTTTCATGGAGATAAGCTGATGAAGAATCTAAGTATTGTAGATACCATGCGTCCTATTGCAGATGCTCATGGTGTATCGATAGCTGCTGTGGCAATACGTTTCATTCTGGATTATCTGACGGATAGTGTGGTGTTGGTGGGAGTAAAGTGCCCTGTACAGATATTAGGTAACATTGAGGCTGTGGGTTGGAAACTGACAGCCGAGGAAATTAAGTTGCTGGATGAAATCTCTAAATAAAAGAAATAGTAAATTCGAATAATATACAATGACAAAGAAAACAAGTGAACAACTTGCATGGCTGATCAGACGCCATGCTGTTGAGATGACCCACTTGAGCGGTGGTTCGCATATTGGTGCCATCATGTCTGTGGCAGATATAGTGGCAGTATTGTATTCGGACGTAATCAACTATAAGGCTGATGAGCCTAAGTGGGAAGGTCGCGACCGCTTTATCTTGAGCAAGGGCCATGCTGGTGCCAGTATCTATGCTGCTTTGGCTGAAAGTGGATTCTTCCCTGTTGAGGAACTGAAGACTCACTACCAGAACGGCAGTCGTTTGTCAGGTCATGTATCGCATCACCTCCCCGGTGTAGACTTCTCGACCGGCTCTCTAGGTCATGGTTTGTCTGTAGGTGTGGGTATGGCATACGCTTTGAAGAAGAGTGGCAAGAAGGAGAAAGTATTTGTAGTGCTGGGTGATGGTGAGTGTGACGAGGGTAGCGTATGGGAGGCTGCATTGTTTGCCAACCACTTCCGCGTAAACAACATTATTGCTATAGTTGACCACAACCACATGCAGAGTCTGGACTTTAACGAGAACACGCTGGAGATTGAGAACTTCGGTGAGAAGTGGAAGGCATTCGGATGGAATGTCATAGAGATAAACGGTAATATCCATGACGAGCTGAAGGCTGCATTTGCTAAGGCTAAGATCTTTGGCGAAAAAGATGCTCACAAGCCAACCGTTATCATTGCTAATACAATCAAGGGCTGTGGCGTTTCGTTCATGCAAAATGACATTCTGTGGCATTACCGTTTCCCTCACAAGGGTTGGGAATATGATGGTGCTGTAACTGAGTTGCATCAGTCAAGGCCCACAGGTGTAGAGGATCCTTACACTCCAAACGGTATCGAGAACCCAGTGATGCCTACCGACAAGGACGACATAGGCAACGACCATACTTTCAGCTACACTTGGGGCACAAGCTACCCTGAGCAGATGCGCAGAGTAGAGGCTACCCCAGGAGAAGGTGGTAGAGAACATTACATTAACAACGAAAAGAAGTAAAAAGGCAATGAGAGATACATTTGTAAGAACTATCGTTGAAGTTGCAAAGAACGACAAGAACGTAGAACTGATCACAGGTGACCTTGGTTTCGGTGTGCTGAAACCTTTCTGGGAGCAATGCCCTGACCAGTTTACCAATGCTGGTATTGCAGAACAGAATATGACTGGCGTTGCTGCTGGTATGGCACTGGAGGGTAAGACCGTATTCACCTATTCAATAGGTAACTTCCCAACCCTCCGTTGTCTGGAGCAGATCCGTAACGACTGTGCCTACCACAATGCCAATGTGAAGGTAGTATGTGTAGGAGGTGGTTTCGTATATGGTTCTCTGGGTATGAGCCATCAGGCTACTGAAGACATTGCTATTTTGCGTTCATTACCTGATGTTGCAGTGGTTTGCCCTAGTGACCTTGTAGAGACCGAGGAGGCAACCAAGGCTATAGCCAAATATCCCGGAACTGTATATCTGCGTTTGGGGCGTGGTGGTGAGAAACGCATCCACGAGAAACTAGACAACTTCCAGATTGGTAAGGCTATTAAGATTCATGATGGACAGCGTGTAGCAATCTTCTCGACAGGTGCTATTTTCGAGGAGATTGAAAGTGCAGAAGCTGTACTGAAGGAGGAGGGTATTACTCCTGTGGTTTATACTTTCCCTACCGTGAAGCCTATTGACCGTGAGGTGATTGAGAAGATTGCCGATGAGGTGGATCTGATTGCCGCTTGCGAGGAGCATAACATCATTGGTGGTTTCGGTAGTGCCGTGGCTGAAGTGGTGGCAGAGAAGCCCCACAAAGCAACTTTGTTGCGCGTGGGGCTGCATGATGCATACAGTGTGAAAGTGGGTAATCAGTACTATCTGCGTGAACAGTATGGTATTGATGGAAAGTCTATTGCCAAACAAATACTGGGAAGGTTAGGCGAATGAAAAATCCAAATATCTTAATAGTGGTGAATGATTTCACTACTATATATAACTTCCGTATAGAACTCGTCCAGTGCTTGCTGGATAGGGGCTATACGGTAAATGTTGCCTTGCCTGATGATAAACGTAATGTGCAGTTGTCGTCTATAGGCTGTATAATTCATAACATTGCTTTAAGTCGTTTCGGCACTAACCCTGTTGCTGATTTCAAGGTCATGTTAGAGATTAGAGGGCTAATAAATAAGATTAATCCTTGTGTTGTTCTAACATATACTGCAAAGCCAAACATCTATGGAGGTATGGCTGCTCGTTTGACCGGAACTCCATATATTAGTAATGTTACGGGTCTTGGGGCTAATTTCCAATCAAAGAATCTGATTGCATCTATCATGTTGATATTGCAGAAGATAGCGTACAAGAAAGCTCTTAGGGTATTCTTCCAAAATGAAGATAATTTGCGAGTTCTCAAGGAGGCAAATGTAGTTAAGGACAACTATGCCATTCTTCCTGGCTCAGGCGTTAACATTAAAACGAATGTATTTGAACCAATGGTAGGGAATGATAAGTTGAAGTTTATCACAATTGCTCGTATTCGAAAGGATAAAGGTTATGATGAACTTTTTGATGTGATTCGTCGACTGAAGAGCGAGGGTATAGACAATGAATTTCATATTGTTGGATGGTATGAGGAAGACTCATACAAGCCGGTAGTTGAAGAATTGCTGGCATACGGGAATGTGAAATTCTACGAGAATGTTCCTCACGATAGAGTTCACACTCTTATTCGCAAATGTGACTGTTTGATACATCCATCACATCATGAGGGCATGTCGAATGTTGTGCTTGAAGCAGCTGCATGCGGCCGTCCTTGTATCGTATCGAATATACATGGATGCATTGAAGGTGTTGAAGATGGGAAGACTGGCTATCATTTTATTGTAAAGGATTCTGATTCTCTTTACAACCAAATAAAGAAATTGATCTCCTTGGATAAGGAGCAGATAGAAACAATGAATTCTGCTGCTCGTAAGAAGATTGAACGAGATTTCGATCGTGAAATAATTATTAGAGAATACCTAAAGTTGATAGAGCCTTTGGCAAAGTGATATTATGAGATTCTTTTGTGTCGAAATAAACTACAGAGCTCACGTCAATGATGTTCATATAAAATTGTACCTGTGACTAACGATATTTCAAGTGAGGATTCTGTAATTTTCTTGAAACTAGAATCTGCTTTGTTTTGTGGAAAGAATGCGTATGAACTTCCCAACTTCACTAAAGAGTACCATTATGAGACAGAGCTTGCATTTAGAATATGTAAGACTGGTAAAGATATTTCAACTGCTCAAACATTTAATTATGTAGATGCGGTTACTATCGGTATTGATATAATTGCACGCGATTTGCAAAGGTTGTTTCGCATGAAAGGTAACTATGATAACAGCAAATATAAACTGTATTTCGCAGATACGGGACTTTTGATTGCTTTGTTGGACGATGAATCGTAGGAGGACCTTCGTATGAACCAGAACTTAGGGACATACAAAGGGGGCTTTATGAAAATATCGTGTCGGAGGCTTTGATCAAGTCGGGTGCCGGTTGTTTTATTATAAACGGTAGGATTCAACTTAGGAAGAGGATTTCTTCATGCGGACAAAGGATTCATTAGTCCTAGTGGAAGTGAAAGTATTCAATACGACTTCAAAATCGTTGCGGACTTTGATAAAATGGGGCATGAAATAGGTGGATGGTAATATAGGCTATGCGAATGATGTACTTACGCTTCCTTATTTTTGTACCTTCTTGTTGAAACGATATCTTTCTATCGTAACGTGTAAAAAAATAAAAGTGGGGCTTATCTTCTTTTAGGAAGTCTATCTTTGCATGAAGCTTATTTGACGGTTAGAAAATGATATTCATGGATAAAAAGCACATTCAATGCTGTGATTTATATGAAATTTATGAACTGATCTCTATAATAGAACGACTTTGCGTTCTTGTTCTTAAAATTGAAGTTATTGAGACTTTTGACTATGTATACATAATGGAAGCCGGTAACCGCTGCTTCGACGAATGTCTTCCGGAAGAGACCAACCGCCGTATCGTGGATGTGACGGCCGATGTCAACATGTGTTATTCCGAACATGCACGCCGGTATCTGAATGCCGCCGGAACACCGAGAGAGCGTACCTATGTCGTCGGCTCGCCGATGGCGGAGGTATTGCACGGTAACCTGGAACAGATCAAGGCGAGCGATATCCTCGAACGTTTGGGGTTGGAGAAAGGCAAGTATATCCTGCTTTCCGCCCATCGTGAAGAGAATATCGATACGGAAGCCAATTTCTTCAACCTGATGAACGCGGTGAACGCTATGGCGGAGAAGTACGACATGCCGATCCTTTATTCCTGCCATCCCCGCTCTAAGAAGTTCATCGAACAGCGTGGTTTCCGGTTCGATCCTCGTGTGATCCAGCATCAGCCTTTAGGTTTCCATGATTACAACCATCTTCAGATGAATGCATTTGCCGTCGTATCCGATTCGGGCACGCTTCCGGAGGAAAGCAGTTTCTTCCTTTCCGTCGGCAATCCTATTCCGGCTGTGTGTATCCGTACCAGTACGGAACGTCCGGAAGCATTGGACAAAGGCAACTTCATCCTGGCCGGTATCACGACCGAACAGGTGTTGCAGGCGGTGGATGTGGCAGTCGAGATGAATCGGGACGGTGCTCTGGGACTCCCCGTTCCCAACTACGTGGACGAGAATGTCTCGGTGAAGGTCGTCAAGCTGATCCAGAGCTATACGGGTGTTGTGAACAAGATGGTTTGGAGAAAATATTGATAGAAAACAGGGGTTGTCCTTGAAAAATAGAACAGGATGAATATACAAACAATAGATAAGAATCTGCTTTCCGATCTTCATCGGAAAGCAGTTGCGAATGAGCGGAAGCGGATGAATTTTGATTTGCGTACTTCTGCTTTGGATCAGAGTCAGCGTATGCTGAATGCGTTGGAGCCGGGGACACAAGTACCTGTTCACCGGCATATGGAGACGGCGGAGACGACGATCTGTATAGAGGGATATTTGGAGGTTGTTCTATATGCCGAGGCTTCCGGTCTGGATGAAACGGGCGGGGAAAGGAAGTTCGTGGAGGTTTCCCGTGTTACGCTTTGTCCGCGCGAAGGCAAATATGGGGTACAGATCCCGTTAGGTGTGTGGCATAGCGTGGATGTGAAAGAACCAAGCACCATCTTTGAAGCCAAAGATGGTGCTTATGTGAGCGCAAGCAGATAGATTTTACCGAGGAGCTTTTATCCCGCCAGCACCTTATAAAGACTCCCGATCCCTCCTGCCAGCATCAGGGTATAGCCGGAGAGGCCGAGCCAGTCGGCTTCGGGGGGCGGGGAGAGAGGAGGGAGAGAATCGCTCCGAGAGCGGCGAGGGTTACTTCCGTTTCCCCTTTCCACAGGGAGAGGAGGGATAGGAGGCTCAGGCAGAGGACAAGGACAAAGGTCGTCACCGGCAACCGGGCGTTTGCGCCGGGGAAAGATGATCCGGGCGAGGGTGGTGAGGAAGCTGAGGATGGTTTCAAGGACGTTCATGATTTATGAATTATGATTTATGGGGTGGGGAATGAGTTTACTGATTTTTCTGCAAACCTTGACCAACAACGCTTGATAGGCGGCACGGTTGTCGCCGTTGACTTCGCTGATGTATTTGCTGTAGGCGATCTTGCGGGCGAAGGCTTTCGGGTCGTCGCTGACGTCGGCGGCGAACGGGTAGACCGAACGGATCAGGCGGGCGTAGTCCATGAACGAGTCTCCGGGACTGTCGTAGGTACGGAAACGGAGGGAATGGGCGCCCAACTCGATGCTTGCGCCTTTCCACCAGACGTTGGAGCGGCCGTAGGCGGTGAGGCCGAAATAGTTGTGATGCTCGCTGGCGAGATCACTTTGTCCCCAGCCCGACTCGATAGCCGCTTGTGCCAGGATAACCGCCGGATTGATCCGGAATGCTTCCCCCGCCTTTCGGGCGAGGGGAAGGAGGGAGGAAAAAAATTCGCTTTGCTTCATTTTTTTTAGTTGAAAGGTGATTTTTTAGTTGAAAGGTGAAAGTTGAAAGTTGAAAGTTGAAAAATAGCAACGTGGAGTTACTTCCACCTTTCAACTTTCACTTGATTTACAGTTCTCCCGGGCGATCATCCGTGCCACCGCCACTGCCGGCCGATTCGCTGGAGGCGTCCTTTTTCGGGACGTAGCGTTCGAAGGAGACGTTGTTGACGAGGTTGATCAGCATCGTGCCGGGGTAAAAGACGATGTGGGCACGGTTGAACAGGGCGGTGGTGAAACCGTCGACGGTGGCCGAACCTTTGCTGCCGGCAACCATACGGAAGCTGCCGAATTCGCCCAAGTGAACCGATTCGCCGTCGGAAAGGGCTTCGTTCATGACTTTGATCAGGCCGTCGAGCACCAAGATGATCTCACCGCGGCTGGCGGTACAGATGTTTTCGATACGGGTACAGATCTTGTTCAGCGTCAGTTTTTTCGTGATGCTGGTCTGTGCATGATAAAGAGTTGCGCCTGATGCTGCGTCTTTGCTCATGTCTTTGCGTTTGACGAGAGTGTAAATTAATGGCATGGGGATTGAAAAATTAAAAGTTAAAAATTAAAAATTAAAAGATTGAAAATTAGGGAGATGTCCCTTTTGACTATACAAAGATACGGCAGGGAAAAAACGCAAAGTCGATTAGAGTCGATTAGAGTCGAATAGAGTCGATTAATCTTTCGTATATTTGCATCCGATTGTTCAGTTTCAAAACACCGGTGTTTTGAAAACGAAACATAGGTGTTTTAAAATCAAAACATATATGTTTTGAAAGGAAGGGAAAAAGGAAGAATGTCATATAATACTACGGTCTGAAAAACATTAGAATTAATGAAAGATCAAAAAAACAAAAGGGAAAATTTCATGAAGGATTTCCTAAGATGTGATAAAAAAAAGTGAGGGCGATAACGGGTAAATATCTGTCTTTTCCGCTTCTGCAGGATTATATCGCCAACTTGAAGGCGGACCGGGAGGTGGAGTTGTTTGCGCTCGCTTTCCTGTTCAAAGGGTTGAGGGGTGAGAAAAACGAATCGTGGAATCGTTTGGCGGATCGTTTTTTCAAAGTTTACAGTGACGAGTTGTACCGCTATTGCGGCTACGAGACGGAAACTCCGGGGTTTGCCCGGGTATGGGTGGCCCGTCCCGACTTGTTCATGGTCTATATGGGGGCGATGATGAGGGCCGGCATTATCGAGGACTGCTCGTTCGCCCGGATGGCCGGTCATGTGGACCGCATCTTCGACACGGGAAATACGGAAAACACCGTTTTGAACAAGTTGAAGGAGCAACTTCCGGAGGCCGATTCGATCGTGGACGGAATGAAAGCGGAATTTAAGAATTTCAAATCACGTAATAAAAAATAAACCGATCGGCGGTATTATATGGCTTCTTTTTAAAGGGTGAAAGGAATTGAAATTCTGCATAAAATAGTTTTTTTTAATAATGGATTTGACTCTACCTTTGTGATGGCTGAAAGTTGAAGATCGCTCTTCTGAAAAAAATGCGAAAATCGCTTTTTATAATTAGTTATAAGAAGTATGTTTTAGTTATTATATATTAGGGAACGGACAGGGCAAATGGACACCTGTTGTCTATTTGCTGTCGTAAATATTTGTTTATTAATCCGTTCGGACCGATTTGCAAAACGACAAGCCATAACAAATTTATTCATTATTAAATCCATCTATTATGGATCAGAATTTAAACAACGAAAGGATTGTGGGATTCCTGGGACAGTCATATGTCCTCATTCCGCGAAAAGTGTTGGAGATGTTATTTCGTGGCGAAGGCCGGGAAAGATCGGTCGGCATGGTGTACTTGGCTTTGTTCTCGGAAGTGTTTTTCAAGGACGGGAAGGTTTTTTTGAACAAGCGTTATTATGTCTGTAAGCGCGGCGAGTTTGTCGGACAATGTGAAGAACTGGCGAAAAGATGCGGGATGTGTACGAAAACTCTGAACCGAAGTCTTGTTTGGTTGCAAGAAAAGGATTTGATCGGGATGAAGCGACTTAACGGCGGGATTCGTGTTTGTGTCTGCGGATACGATTCGATCATGGGGATCCGTCGTAAGGAAGCAGGGAAGGATGCGCCGGAGCAATCCGCTTTCCTCGCCCTGGAAGAGGCCGAACGCCGTATGGGCGGACGAAGCATGCAGTTCGATTGTTGTACCGCAGACGGGGAAGGAGGCTTGCAATGATGAACGGTGAAGAAACGGACGGAGGAATCTCTTTGGGCGATATGGAAAAGGCGTTGGTCTGCCTGTTGATGACCTCAATGGAAGCGCCGGTGCAGGCGGAGTCTGCAGGGCTGACTCAGGAAATGTTTGCGGATGCTTCGTTGGGATTCGTCTATGAAGTGATCATGAAAATTTATGCAACGGGGGTACGGCCGGACATGGTGCTGGTGGAACGCGGAATGCGCGAAGCGGACGAGGAACTGGCTGCCAAGCTGGGCGGTTTGTCGTTCCTGTTGCCCTACATGCTGAATGTGCGCCACGACGGGAACGTGGCGGCCTATGTGGAAGGAATCAAGAAACAATATAAGCTGAGATGCCTCGTCACGTTGTTCGGGACGATGGCGTTCAAGGCAGGTAAGGTATCGTCCGTCCCGGAGGAACTGGTCGACGAGGCGGAGCGCCTTCTGATGCAGTTCCGCCAGAAGACGGCCGAGGGCGCTCCGGTGCGTACGATCGGCGAACTGGCTGCCGAGGCGGTGTCCTGGCATTATCGTCGCTTTGGCGGTGAGCTGGAGGCCGAACAGGTGAAGAGCGGGCTTGCTGAGTTCGATTATGTGACCGGAGGGTTCCACAATACGGAGCTGACGATCGTCGCCGGACGGCCGAGCGACGGGAAGACGGCGGTGACGTTGCAGATGGCCCTGAACGCGGCGCGTGCCGGGAAATCGGTCTGCTTCTTCAGCCTGGAGATGTCGAGCCTGCAAATGTTGAACCGTGTGCTGGCAGGGATGACGGACGTGAACCCGGATCACCTGCGCATCAACAAGCCGACCGGACGCGAGTTGGGACAGTTGGAAGAGGCTGCCCTCCGGTTGAAGGACTTGCCTTTCTATCTCGACTATACGGTAGGGGCTACCGTCGAGCAGATACGGGCGAAAGTGCTGCTGCAATGCCGCCTGGGGAAATGCGACCTGGTGGTCGTGGACTACCTGCACCTTTTGGGCGGCGACCGCCGGAAGGGGGAGACACAGGAACAGATGGTGGGACGGAATGTAAGGGCGTTGAAGCAACTGGCGTTGGACAGCAATTGTCCGGTGCTGACGGTTTCGCAGATGAATCGTGCCTGCGAGGCGCGTGCCGACAAGGCGTATCTGCCGGTGATGAGCGACCTGCGCGATTCGGGGACGATCGAGCAGGTGGCGGATTGTGTGGCGTTCATCTACCGTCCCGAACGCTATGGCTTCACCCGCGACGAAAAGACGGGGCATAGCCTGGTGGGGGGCGGCAAGATCTATATCGCGAAGAACCGTAACGGTTCGACGGGGATCGCCCGTTTCCGGTACAACCCTTCGTTCACCCGTATCACGGACTATATACAGCCCGGTACGCAAACCTCTTTAGGGTTATGACGAAGCAAGAGATACAAGAACTGAAAGCCTCCCTGTCGATCAGGGAGGTGATCGGGCGTTATACGAAACTGAACCGTGTCGGTCGCCGATGGATGGGGCTTTGCCCGTTCCATGGGGACCGGCATCCTTCCCTTTCCGTCAATGAGGAGAAGGGGAGCTTTGTTTGCTATGCTTGCGGAGAGAGGGGAGATGTGTTCGCCTTTGTCAGCAAGATCGAGAACGTCGGCTTTGTCGAGGCGGCGAACAAATTGTCGATTGACAGTGGACAGTTGGCTATTGAAGGGAAAGACAATAAGGAGGCGAGATTGTTGCCGGAACGGTTGGCAATCAAGGAGAAAAAAGAAAATAGCGACGCGGAGCAATTGCCCGTTGTCAATTCTCAATTGTCAATTGAAAACGAAGCTTTCCTGGCTTTGTTGTTGCCCGCGGGTAGCGGATGTTCGGAACTGACGCCTACCTGGTTGGATTTCGGGGTGGGGCAGTCGCCCTGCCTGGTTCCCGAGCGCTGGAAGGCGATGCGGAACCGGTTGGTGTTCCCTGTGCGCGATGAGGAGGGCCGGTTGGCCGGGTTTGCCGCGCGGAGGTTGTCGGACGAAGATCGGGATAAACCGAAATATGTCAATTCGGAAACGGGCGGGCTGTATCGGAAGAGCGAACTGTTGTACGGGTTGTATGAGGCACGGGAGGCGATCCGCCGGGAGGGGAGCGTCTTTCTGGTGGAAGGATATAAGGATGTGCTGGCGATGCATGCGGCGGGGTTCAGGCATACGGTGGCGTTGTGCGGGACGGCGCTTTGTACGGGGCACATTGCTTTGTTGAAACGATATACGACATCTGTCCGCGTGATGCTGGATGCCGACAAGGCGGGGCGCAAGGCGGCGGATGCGGTTGTCCCGACGCTTGCAGGCGAAGGGATGGAGGCGGTGAGGATCGGGCTGCCGGAAGGGGACGATCCGGACTCGCTCTTTCGCCGGCTGGGGAGAGAGGCGTTTGCCGCTTACGTCCGTGAGGCGGTGCGGCAGACCCGGCCTTCGGAAGAACAGGTGTTGCTCGGACGCATCCGGAAAGGCATCGGGCTTTTGTCCGGTGTGGCGGAAGCGGAGAAACGGGAACGCTTGTTACGGGTGCTGGAGGATTGCCTGACGCAGTTGAAGGGCTTGTCCGTCGGTGCTTGCCGTCCGGCGACAATGGACTGGAGGTGGGTATGACCGGGACGTCGGATGATGAAGAAGGAAAATGGAAAAACCGTTCCACCACGCTCCGGAGGCTGGGACGGCAATATAGCCCGGATGTCACGCCCGAAGTGGCTTCCAGGCGCTTGAAACAGTGGATCGTCGGCAATCCCGTCCTGCTCGGACTCTTGCACGAGAACGGCTGGACGGCTTCGCGGCGGGTGCTGACGCCAAAGCAGGTGGAACAGATTGTGCGGGTCCTTGGGGAACCTTGAAAACAGAATATGAAACATAAAATAATAAAGAAAACCCTATTGACAATCGGCATTTCATTGTCGATTGTCAATTCTCATTTGTCAATCGCCCAACGCTCGTTGGGTGTTTCCGGTCTGCTGAACATCCCTTCGGCCGATATGCAGGAGGACGGTACGTTCATGGCAGGAGGCAATTACCTGCCTCAGGAGATGCTGCCTCAGGAGTGGGGATATAATTCGGGAAACTATTTCGTGAACCTGACGTTCCTGCCGTTTATGGAGGTGGCCTACCGGTGCACGTTGCTGAAGGTCGAGAGTACCGGCAAATGGAATCAGGACCGTTCGGTCTCCCTGCGTCTGCGTCCGTTGAAGGAGGGGAAATGGTGGCCGTCGGTCGTGATCGGTTCGAATGACTTGCTGACGACCGGCGAATTGAATCCTTTCCTGGATTCGGGCGGAAATCGTTATTTCTCTTCCGTCTATGCGGTCGGGACGAAGCATTTCGGTTTCTACGGCCATGATATCGGCGTGACGGTGGGAGGGCATGTGCCGTTTCGCAGCAGGAGCGAGAACAAGGGGGTGTTCGGCGGGGTGAGCTACCGTCCGGCGTTCCTGAAGCCGCTAGAGGTGATGGCGGAATATGACTCGAAGGCGGTGAACATGGGAGTGTCGGCACGGTTGTTCGACCATTTTTCCTTGTATGCCTATTGCTACGATTTCAAGACGGTGGCGGGGGGAATCCGGTATGAGCTGACGCCCCGTCAGCGTGTCTTCAACCCCAACGAGGTCCGTATGCCCTGGGACGGACGGGTGGAGCTGGTGCTGTATCCGCAGATCTCGCTGAGCAATTCGTGGCTGGACAAGATATACGGGGCGGTGATCAATATCGCTCCGGCGGTGGAGGCGCGGCTTTGGAAAGGGGCGGCTTTCACGGGGCAGGTGATCCTGCCGGTCTGGAACAATATGGTCGGGCAGATGGACTATATCCGGGCCGGGGTGCTGACCTTGAGCCAGGAGTTCGGATTGTCCGGAGGGGCGTTCGGACGGGTGACGGTCGGCAACTTCACGAACAACCGGATGGGGGCGGACCTGAAACTGCGCTATGCGACGCCGGATGATCGTTGGATGTTCGGCTTGGAAGGCGGTGTGACCGGATCGTCCACCTTCTACGAGGGCAAATGGCAGGTGTCTGCCTGGAAGAGGGTGAGCGGGGCGGCGGAGGTTCGTTTCCGCGAAAGGCATTTCAATATGGATTTCAACTTGGGCGTGCACCGGTATATTTATGGCGACTATGGGGTGCGGGTGGACTGCATCCGCCATTTCGGACGGACGACGGCCGGCTTGTATGCCATGTACACGGGGGGCGAGGCGAACGGCGTTTTCCATTTTGCCGTCCCGTTTCCGCAATGGGGCAAGTCGCGCAAGGTGAGGGTGCGCCTGCCGGAATATTACCAGATGGAATATTCGGGACAGAGCGGCCTTGAATATTTCCGCCGGAAACTCGGACAGGACTACGAGACTCGGCCGGATGAGAGCAATAGTGTTCCTTATGATAGGAGGAGGGATGATTTATGATTCATGAATTATTGCTGAAAAGAGAGATGGGGGATGAATAATTGTATAATAAATAATATAATGTTTTATTTTTAATGAGTATGAAAAAGAAAAATTTCTGGAGCGCAGTGCTGGCTATGGGCTTGGCTGCGACATTGAGTGTGGGATTTGTAGGATGTAGCGATGATGACGAACCGACACCTGAAATCGTGACCGATAATCCATTGGATAAGGAGGTCTACTATATCGCAGGTAAGGTGACGGAAGGAGGCAAGTCGCTGGAAGGTGTCGAGGTCAGCACGTCGGGCAAATCGGTCAAGACGGCTGCCGACGGGACGTACCAGTTGGCGATGGACAAGGTCGGAACCTATGTTGTGACGTTTGCAAAGGACGGATATGTGACAGTAACGGCTGACGCGATGATCCCTTCGGGCACGCCGAAACAGGGCAGTATCTCTTTGTCACAGACATTGACATCTTTGGCTGCTTCGGTGACCGTATCGGCTGGTAAGGACGCGG
>ERZ779896.248-NODE-248-length-78412-cov-10.586227_pt1 | contig 78412 bp, 67 predicted proteins | sample MGYA00511067_ERZ779896 | MGnify/ENA primary metagenome ERZ779896 (study PRJEB29588, sample SAMEA2161597) | human gut metagenome | biome: human gut; feature: human-associated habitat; material: faeces | place: Denmark | collected 2008/2010 ... | reverse complement strand
TTTTCATGATTCTATTGGTGACTTTCGCGAAGCAGAAAGGCGGATTATAACAATGAAAGAAAAAAACTTTTTTAACCTGAAAGATATGGTGTTAATGGCGTTATTTGCAGCGCTTACCTGTGTACTTGCACCGCTTGCTGTGCCGATTGGTCCGGTGCCGATTTCGCTGACAAACTTAGTGATTTACTTTAGTTTATATGTACTTGGCTGGCAGCGGGCAACCATCACATATATTGTATACCTGCTGCTTGGTCTGGTTGGACTTCCGGTATTCTCCGGATTTGAAGGCGGGGTTGGTAAAGTTGCCGGTCCTACTGGCGGTTACTTAATTGGATTTATTTTCATGGCAATTGTATGTGGTCTTTTGATGCAGGTTAAGAAGGATAAGAAGATTGTAAATATTGTTTTCTGCGTTGTCGGAATGCTTATTGGTACCGCGATTGCATATGCATTTGGTACGATGTGGTTCTGCTATTCGACAGGAACAGGACTTGGCGCAGCAATGGCGCTTTGTGTAATTCCATTTATTCCGGGCGATTTGATTAAAATTGCGATTGCAGCAGTTGTTGCACCGACGGTTGCAAACCAGATAAAACGAATTTAAGAAATAAGAAAAGATTCAAAATAAAAAGGAGCAGCTCTCCATGTACCACCGTGTTTACACGTAAGAGACATGGATAACTGCTCCTTTTGTTTTATTCGTTATGCAGGAAACATTAATCAAAGTAATCAATTTTCATTGCATGTTTTACTTCACTCAAAGTACCGGCAGCGACTTCTTTAGCCTTAATACTTCCTTTGTGCAAAATTTCCATAACGGCCGGAATATCTTTTTCAAGTTCTTTTCTTCTTGCCTGAATTGGAGAAAGTTCCTCCATAATAACAGAGTACAAAAATTTCTTAACCTTCACGTCACCCAGACCTCCGCGGGTGTAGTGGTCTTTCAACTCCTGTAAACAATTGTAATCCGGCAGGTATTCTGCAAACAATTCATCCTTGCAGAAAGCATCCAAATAAGTAAATACCGTGTTTCCTTCCAATTTTCCCGGATCCTCAATGCGAATGTGGTCCGGATCGGTGTACATACTCATGATTTTTTTGCGGATATCTTCCGGCTCATCAGACAGATAAATACAGTTGCCAAGGGATTTGCTCATTTTTGCCTTGCCGTCGGTACCAGGCAGGCGGCTGCAAATTTCATTTTCCGGCAAAAGTGCTTTCGGCTCAACCAAAACCTCATCGTAAGTAGTGTTAAAACTGCGGACAATTTCACGTGCCTGCTCAAGCATTGGCAGCTGATCCTCGCCAACCGGTACAGTCGTTGCTTTAAAGGCAGTGATGTCAGCAGCCTGACTGATTGGGTAAGTAAAGAAACCAACCGGAATACTTGCATTAAAGCCACGCATCTGAATTTCTGATTTAACCGTAGGATTTCGTTTCAATCTTGAAACTGTAACTAAGTTGCTGTAATAAAAAGTAAGTTCTGTGAGTTCGGAGACATACGACTGAACGAAAAGGTTCGATTTCTCCGGATCAAGTCCACAGGATAAATAATCCAGGGCAACCTCCGAAATGTTTTTACGAACTTTTTCCGGGTTATCTGCATTATCCGTTAAAGCCTGTGCATCTGCAATCATAATGTAAATATCATCATATTCGCCGGAATTCTGTAATTCCACACGGCGTTTCAAGGAGCCTACATAGTGACCGACGTGAAGTTTGCCGGTAGGACGGTCTCCTGTCAAAATAATCTTTTTCATTTCTTCCTCCAATCCGGAGCCTTGCATGTTATCAAATCTCCGTAGCAATTTTCATAAGAACAATTTTAATAGGTATTGTATCAAAAGTCAATGTCGGGATAGAAACAGTTTTGGGGGAAGTGTTCGTTGGTGATTTTTGTTTTCCGTAATTTCGTAGAAAAGCTTTGCGTCTCATGGTTCTACGTTCCACTCCGGTCCGCGCAGGTCAGAGGTTCCCCGAACCTCTTGCGCCGCTCCCGTTTAACAAACGTGTAAGGGTATAATTTTTCAATTCACCAAATAATTGAGAGCAGCTTTTGTAAAATAGACCTGCGGTTCCAATGCAACTCTTTTCCCTTGATTTGTCCCATAGGGATGCATTTATCAAGTTTCATCTGGAGAAATTAGATGATAAAACAACTCTTTCTGTTAATTTTCGTCTTTTAGGTTGCAATTTCTTCATAAATTTTCTTGATTAGCTTTGAATGCGACGCAAAAATGCAACCCTACAGAGTATTTTAAGCAAAAAGCGTTGTTTTGAAAACACAAGAAGCTGCTCTCAACTAGCTGGTTAGTGGTTAGCGTCAAGTGCTCGTATCTTTTTAGTTTCCAGTAAATGAGCAAGAATAGTTTGTGAAGAGTGGGCGCTTTCGCAAACTATTCTTGCTTATTTACGGAAACTCAAAAAACTTCAACGAACATTTGACACAGCCCCCAATCTAAAATATAATTTTCATATTGAGTAAGTAGGGGTGCGGTAAAAGGATTTTATTATAGCAAAGCAGCAAAGAAAGGAAAAGCAGGATGAAAAAAGCAGGCAGATTAGCAGCGGCAGTGTTCGCGGCTATGTTACTGGTAACCGGTTGTGGTGCTCCGGCGGAGAAAAAAGCCGTGGAGACAACACCGGAACAAAGTTCAAAAATTGAACAGAAAGAAGAGGCAAAAAATTTGAAGGACGCATTTAAAAAGGATTTTAAAGTTGGGGTTGCAATTAATCCGTATCAGTTGAAGGACGAGGAAACAAAGAAAATCATTCTTGAAAATTTCAACAGTATTACGATGGAAAATGGCATGAAGCCAGAGGCAATTTTAGACCAGCGGGCATCGGAAAACAGCAAAGACGGCATGCCGGCGATTAATGAGGAAAATTTGGAGGAGTGCCTTTCACTGGCAAAAGACAACGGGCTTGTGCTTCGCGGTCATTGCCTTGTCTGGCACAATCAGACGCCGGAATGGTTTTTCTGTGAAAAATACGATGCAGGAAATGCCAAAGTGAATAAAGAAACGATGAAAAAAAGAATGGAAAGTTACATCAAAAAAGTTCTGAGTTTCTGCCAGGAAAAATATCCGGGCGTTGTCTATGCGTGGGATGTTGTGAATGAGGCGTGTGACGACGGCGGCGGATACCGCACTTCCAGTTTGTGGTATGAAATTTACGGCGATGAATCATACATTGAGGATGCGTTTACATTTGCTAGAAAATATGCAGATAAAGATGTGAAATTATTTTATAATGACTACAATGAGTATATGCCAAGCAAAGTAAGTACCATTGCAGAACTTGTGAAAAAATTGTATGATAAGAAATTGATTGACGGTGTGGGATTCCAGAGTCACTGGGATATGAATTATCCGGATACCGGCATGATTTCTGACGCGATGCAAAAGTACAGTGAGATTGGTGACTTGGAGATTCAATTTACCGAAGTGGATATGCATAATACCGATGATTCGGAGGAAGGTTTGAAGAAACTGGCAGACCGTTATAAAGAATTTTTTGAGATGATTGTGAAAGCGGACCGCGAAGGAAAGGCGAATGTGACGAGCGTTACATTCTGGGGGCTTTCGGATGATGTAACGTGGCTGACATCCTTTAAAGGCGAAGACAGTTACCCGCTTTTGTTCGATGAAAGTCACAAGAAAAAGGCGTGCTACGACAGTGTGTTAGCAGTCGGAAACGAAAAGTAATACGCATAATGAAACAAGCATATAGTGTAAAAAATGACTGGGAGGCAGTGATTATGTCGGACTATATGCGGAAAGTGTTTTATGTGAGAAAACGGGAAGAAAATCCGGATTGCTCTGTGACAGCCGGTTATGTAAAAGCAGAGCGGAGAAAACAGGTATTAACGCTGACGATTTTTTTGGACATACAGGATTTACCGGAGGAATGTCCGGTATGTGCCGTTTACTGCACAGGCAGAGAGTGGCAGTGTTTCTCCTGCGGATGGGTCACTTTTGACAAAAACGGAACTACCGTCTGTAACTTGTTTTTGCCGGACGATGAGACAATTGCCCACGCGGATGCTGTGGTAGGAATCGGAATTGGCAGAAATGGCGCTTACTGGGCAGGACAATTGCCGTGCTTTTATGAATGTCAGGCAGGGGAGCAGTGCAGGCGCATGACTGCACTTAGAAAATGCGGCGGTGCGATGTGCGGCTGCCAGTGTTAGAGGAAACTTTGCCGGGATCAGGAGGAATCACGATGACAAGCGATGAGTCGTTTATGAAACAGGCAGTGAAACAGGCGAAAAAGGCGTATGACAAACTGGAAACGCCGATTGGCTGTGTGATTGTGCATGAGGATAAAATCATTGCCAGAGGATATAATAAAAGAAATATGAAGAAAAATACGCTTGCTCATGCGGAAATTCTAGCCATTAATAAAGCGAGTAAGGTGCTTGGCGACTGGCGGCTTGAAGACTGTACGATGTATGTTACATTAGAGCCGTGTCCGATGTGTGCCGGAGCGATTGTGCAGGCACGGATTCCGCGCGTGGTGATTGGCAGCATGAATCCAAAAGCCGGATGTGCAGGCTCCGTTTTGAATCTTTTGCAGCAGGATGGATTGAACCATCAGGTGGAGATAACAAAAGGTGTACTTGCGGAGGAATGCAGTGGATTGATGACGAGTTTTTTCAGAGAACTGCGAAAAAAGAAAAAAGCGTAATGGTATTTGACATACCGTGAAAAAACAGATATAATTGTTGTGATATTGTTTATAACGGATTTGTTTCCCCTATTGGGAGGCAGACCGTTTCAAATTTCCGTGCAGCCGGGGAGATAGCGGTGCCCTGTACCTGCAATCCGCTATAGCAGGGGTGTTGTCCCATCGAGGGTCTTTTGACGGAGAGCTGCCCAAAGTAAGTGGCGTTGACACTTGGGTCTTGCGCAACAGGAACTTGTGAACCGTGTCAGGTCAGGAATGAAGCAGCACTAAGCAATTCTTCCTGTGTGACGCGAGGGTGCCTGAGCCTAGCTAACTGCTTTGGTAACGTCTTCTGATTTTGATTCGACATGGGATGCACGGATTTTATATTATGCAGCTTTTTTGCGAGGAGTTGTTACATATGGCAGAGAGTTTGGTCTTGAATGGAAACAGTTCCATTACAAAAGGAACGGTTATATTTGAAAAGGGACAGCCGTTGCAGTCGACGGCATTAATACTTAAGGGACGAGTGATTGTACAGGGCGAGGGCGTCCGGATGACAATCGGCTCAGGAAATTTTTTGGGAATGTGCGATGTTTGGAAAAAGGAACATTCCTTTACTTATGTTGCACTTGATGATTTGGTTTTGTTTGGGTTGCCGATGGAAAATGAAAAGCAGGCAGCTCTTTTGCTGGAGCAGAAGCCACAGTACCGAGGACTTTTAGTGACTTCGCTGAATTTCTTTTATCATGATGTGTTCCGTGTGTTTGGAAAATTGAAAACTGAGACAGAGAAGGTGGCTGAGTTTGTGCATCAGACCTATTCACGTTATCAAAAACTTGCGGAAGGTGCGGGTCTGACGGCGGAAAAAATTGCGGCGATGGAACGTCTTTTAAACCAGCGGATGGAGAATTATTCGTTGTCGGAAAAAATCACGTATTTTATTCAGTGCAGTAAAATTCCAATTGAAGCACAGAAAAATTATTATGGCGCCAGTGCTTATGTGGCGCAGAAACAGTTTGAGGAACAGTGTGCGGTGCTTCCACAGTTAGTAGCGGGATGCCGTTACTACAGCGATTGGCTGACACGATATTTCCGCATTATGATTATGGATGAAAAAAATCTGTTTTCGCTGGTAGGGCGTATGGCGCTCGGCGTAAGACGATCCGGACAAAATGACAGCGAATTAAGCGTTATGCTTGACCATATTTTGGAGCAGATTAATAATACTGAAACTTTGTTATTGGAGTACGCCGGTGTAAATCTTCATCTTGACAGACAGCGCATGGAAGAAACCTATTTTGCATTGTTGTCAGACGATACCGGAAGCTTAGATGCGTTTGACCAGGAAGATTTAAAAGTGTTAGACCATTCGGTACAGCAGATTCTCGATTACGCGGAAGTTTCCGATGAGACGGCTCAAAAATTTGCAGCGGCTGTTGAAGCATTTTTGGCGTGTGTGGACAAGTTTGCAAGAACGCCGGAAGCAACGGCACTTCGCAAAGAATTAGTGAAATATTTCTTTGAAATCTATGAGCGTGCCTGCAAAAAAAGTTTTCAGGATGCAAATCCGCCACTTGCAGTGAAATTATTTTTGCGATATGGCTATGTCAGCGAAGAACTTTTGACGGAGGAAGAACTCCGCACTCTTTTGACACTGCCGGATTCGAGAGAAGAAGAAACTACCTGCCGCGTTTATACAATGAGCGAGTGGCTGCGTGAAATTTATGAGGGAAGAAAAAATCCATCAAAAGATGAGTTTGATACGGATTATGAAGAGACAATCCGCAAGCAGGTGCATGAGAAAAAACTGACAAAAACCGAGGGCGATGATGCGTTTCATGACGCGGCCAAACGTCTTCATTTTGAAGTGGAAAATCTGCTTAGTTACGCCGACCGTATTCTGAGTGGAAATATTTCTACATTTGTACCGGTTATGTGTTCAGAGGGCATTTATACAAAATTGGAAAGTGCAGTAGTAACGTCTGCTATTATTAATAAAATTGTAAACCGCGTGGAAAAAATTGATTATTCCATTTTCTACCGCGAGCGTATGGTGGCATATGAAGAAGTTGGACTTAATCGTTTTACCGTGACGGGGCGTTACACGCCGGAATTTATCATATTCCCGGTATATGGGCGCAAAGGTTTGATGTGGCAGGATATTGAAGGACGTAAAAAAGAGACACACGGAAGAATTCTTCTGCCATCATTTATGGAGCAGAATTTAGAGGCAGAGCTTTTGAAAATGCTTGCTTATTTCCGTTGGGAAAAATGCCGTACGGAAATGGGAGCGCAGTGGAACAATTACCGCTATCCATCGCTTACCGCAGAGTATACGGATTATTTGCAGTTCTTCAAAAAGAACAATGACTTATCACCGGAAAAACGTGAAAAAGTAAAGGCGCAGCTTACACAGTGCGGAAACCGTCACAAGGATGTGTTTGCAAAAGATTATGCAGACTGGGTGCTGCGTGAGGCGACCGGCGCCATGAAACTGAATCGTGTGGCGCGTGAAATTCTATTTACCTATTGTCCGCTGGCTCCGCAGATTGCGGAGGGGCTGCTTGCACAGAATGCGTATCGGGATGCGGCACGCCGTTATATGATCGAAAAAGGAAAACGGGAAAAAGAGATTAATCAGGTACTGCACCGCTTTGAAAAAGCAGGTATGGATTTGCCGGAAGAAGTAGAGCAGACCAGACGTTTTGTGTTAGATTTACAAGGAGCATAAAAATGAGTAGAAAACGAGAGAATGTGCGTCAGTGCAAGGCAATACGCCAGTTGATTGATGACAATAAATACACAAAAGCACTCGAATTAATTGATGCGATTCCTTTAGAAGAAGTTGGCTCATTAGACGATTTGTACCGTTATGCCGAATTGTATGAGAAGGCAGAGCGGATGGATAAAAAGAAAGAAATTTTTTACCATATTTATCATCGTACCCATTCCCGTTATATGTTAAATCGTCTGCTGCGTTTGACAATTCGCATGGGGGACATGGAAGAAGCGAGAGAACTGTATTTTGCCTATGAAGTGGCAGGTCCGATTACGTTAGATACTTTTGAACTCCGTTATCTTTTGGCAAAAGCAGAGGGAGAGCCGCCGGAGCGTCTGATTCAGATTCTGGAGGAATTAAAGAAGGAAGAATATACCGAAGAGTGGGGCTTTCGACTTGCTTGTTTGTATGAAAAGACCGGGCAGATTGACAAATGTATTCAGGAATGTAAAGATTTGAAACTTTGGTTTGGCGAGGGTAAAATTGTGGACCGGGCAATGCAGTTATTGGAGCATTGTGAAAACCCGGCGGTTGCAGAACCGGAGGAACTGGAAGAGACGATTGAAAAGGAAATGCCGGAGCGAAGAGAAGAATATGAGTCTTCGGAAACCGAAGAAATAGAAGAAGAGCCGCAGGAAAATGAAGATGTGGATGAGGCTTCGGAGTCTTATGGGGAAATTGTGCGGGAACCGGAGACTGAATCGGAGGAGGAAGAGGAAGTCTTGGATCCGGATGCTCCTTTAATAGAATCTGTGGGTGAAGTTAAAGTTGTGGCAAAACGAAAAAAAGAAAAGCCACTTCAAAAACCGGAAAATGTAGAAGAACTGCTTGAGGAAAAAGAAGAAGATATTTCCGACCATGGAATTTTATACCGCACGCTGAAAAGTGCGATGAACCACGTCCGTTATGGAGATAAGATGCCTCATTTTGTATTTGCCGGCGGCGAGGAGCGCATTGTGCTTGCGGTCGCAAAGCGCGTGGCGAAAGAACTGAACAAAGTAGGCTATGTTTCCGTGCGGAGCATTGTGAAAATTACGGCTGAAAAATTAAATCAGATTGATTTGTCGGAACAGGCAGGTAAAATTGCCGGTGGCTGTATGTTAGTGACGGACGCCGCTGAATTGACGAAAGAATCTGTAGAAAAATTAAAATCAGTGATGGAGCAGGAGGACGAAAAAGTCGTTGTCATGTTAGCCGGACCATTTGACGAGATGGACTGCTTTTTAGACATCTATCCGGATTTAGCAGAAAAACTCGTATATAAAGTGCGTATGTGAGGAGGCACCGTTATGGACGAAAAACAAGTATGGAAACCGGGCAACATGCTTTACCCGGTGCCGGCGGTGATGGTGAGCTGCGGCAATAAAAATGGAGAGAAAAATATTATTACGATTGCGTGGGCGGGCACAATCTGCTCCGACCCTGCGATGGTGTCGATTTCGGTGCGCCCGGAGAGATATTCCTATTCGATGATTCGGGAGACTGGTGAGTTTGTAATAAATCTTACGACAAAGGAACTTACTTATGCGACCGACTGGTGCGGTGTGAAGTCCGGACGGGATGTGGATAAGTTCAAAGAGATGAACTTGACGGCAATGCCCGGTGAAAAACTTACCTATGCACCGGTTATTGCCGAAAGCCCGGTGAATTTAGAGTGCCGTGTGCAGAAAGAGATTCCGCTTGGCAGCCACAATATGTTTTTGGCAAAAATAGAAGATGTCATGATTAGTGAGAAATACATGAACGAAAACGGAAAATTTGAACTCAATCAGACCGGACTTGTGACATATTCCCATGGCGAGTATTTTGTCCTTGGTGAGAAAATTGGGAAATTTGGCTATTCCGTAAAAAAATGATTTTCTGTTTTACAAATGTCAAAAGTGTGTTATACTAGTAAAATAAAATGTTTCAATCAGTGGAGGTTGCGATGAAACAGTACATTATAAAAGGTGGAACGCCACTTTCAGGGGAAGTTACCATTGGCGGTGCGAAAAATGCAGCGCTGGGTATTATCGTGGCGGCTATTATGGCGGATGAGCCAGTTACAATTGATAATTTACCGGACGTTGATGACGTCCGGGTTTTGCTGGATGCAATAGAAAGTATAGGTGCGATTGTGGAGCGTATAGATTCTCATACGGTCCGTATTAATGGTGCCTGTATTAATGATGTAAGTATTGATGAGGATGCAATTCGTAAAATTCGCGGTTCTTACTATTTAGTAGGAGCTTTGCTTGGAAAATATAAAAAAGCTTTAGTTGCGCTGCCGGGAGGATGCCAGATTGGTAGCCGCCCGATTGACCAGCATATTAAGGGCTTTGAGCAGCTTGGTGCTAAGGTAAGTATCCACCATGGTAAAATTGACGCTCAGGCGGAAAATCTTGTTGGTACGCATATTTACCTTGATTGTCCGAGTGTCGGTGCGACCATTAATATTATGATGGCGGCATGTATGGCAGAAGGAAAGACAATTATTGAGAATCCGGCGAAAGAACCACATATCGTTGATGTGGCAAACTTCTTAAATAGTATGGGAGCAAACATCAAAGGTGCCGGAACCGATGCTATCCGAATCCGTGGGGTAGAAGCATTGCACGGAGCGGAGTATTCGATTATTCCGGATCAAATTGAAGCCGGAACATATATGCTTGCCGTAGCGGCAACCGGCGGTGATGTGATGATTAAAAACGTCATTCCGAAGCATTTGGAAGCAATTACCGCAAAATTAGTTGAGATTGGTGCAATTGTTGAAGAGTTTGATGACTGTGTTCGTGTCTGTGCTGACCATCGTTTGTCTTATGCAAATGTTAAGACGATGCCGTATCCGGGATTCCCGACGGATATGCAGCCACAGATTACAACGCTGCTTGCTCTGTCTGAGGGAACCAGTATTGTCACAGAGACAATTTTTGAGACGCGGTTTAAGTATATCAGCGAACTGCGCCGTATGGGAGCGAATATTTCCGTAGAGGGAAATGCCGCTTTTGTAACCGGTGTGGAAGGATTTACCGGAGCGCGTGTGAGTGCACCGGATTTGCGTGCGGGTGCAGCACTTGTGATGGCAGGACTTGTTGCAGAAGGATATACTTATGTGGACGATATTCAATATATTGAGCGTGGGTATGAAAATTTTGCAGAAAAAATCCGTGGGCTTGGCGGTCACATGGAAAAAATAGATGCGGAAGATGAACGTGCCGTAAGGAAATTTAAAATGAAAGTTTCATAAGAAAGACGATAGAAGAGGGAACGCCGAGGGTATCCGGCGTTTTCTGCTATTATCCGATGAGTGAGAAAGGAGAATCATAAGTGAACGATAAAGTACAAGAGATTCTGAATGAGGTTGGTAAAGTAATTCGTGGTAAGGACGAAGCAATTGAGCTCGTGATGACAGCGATGTTAGCCAAGGGACATATTCTCGTAGAGGATGTTCCGGGGGTTGGTAAAACAACACTGGCGGTTGCTTTTTCCCGTGCGATGGAGTTGACAGAGCGCCGTCTGCAGTTTACACCGGACGTACTTCCGAGTGATGTAGTCGGTTTTAATATGATTGGTGCCGATGGTGAGTTTCAGTACAAGCCGGGTGCGATTTTGTGTAACCTTCTGCTTGCGGATGAGATTAACCGTACCTCAACGAAAACACAGTCTGCTCTTTTGGAGGTCATGGAAGAGGGGCAGGTAACGGTCGATGGTGTGACACGCCAGCTGCCAAATCCGTTTATCGTAGTGGCAACACAGAACCCGGTTGGTTCTGCCGGAACACAGATGCTGCCGGAATCCCAGCTTGACCGTTTTATGATTCGTATTTCGATGGGATATCCGACGATGGAAGAAGAAGTTCGTCTGATTAAAGAGCGTCAGGACATTAACCCACTTGATTTTATCCAGGAAATTATTTCAAAACGGGAACTGCTTGAGATGCAGGATCAGGTAAAACAGATTTATGTCGATGATAAAGTGCTTACTTATTTATCGAAAATTGTGGATGCAACGAGAAATCATTCCATGATTACGCTCGGCGTGAGTCCGCGTGGAACGCTTGCCCTTATGGATATGTCAAAGGCGCATGCGTTCGTTCAGGGACGTACCTTCGTTTTGCCGGAGGATATCAAACGTGTTTCCAAAGCGGTGCTTGCCCACCGCCTTTTGTTAAACGGTAAGGCGCGTATGAGCCACACGACAGAAGAAGATGTCGTTGAGGAAATTGTAGGGAAGATTCAAGTCCCTAAATTATAAGTAACAAGTGATACGATTCGGAAGGAGGAAATTATGACATTAGGAACTATCCTATACATTTTCCTTTTCTTTGTGAGTGTTTTCATTTCCATTATGTACTTGGAATTTGGTGCGATGGCACTGATGGGGCTGATGGTGACGATACCGGTCTGCATGTTTCTTTTTCTGCTTGTTTTGCGAAAGAGAGTCAGCGTGTCAGTCGATTCAAAAAATCCCCTGGCAGAAAAAGATGCCATTGATAAGCCGGCGAGAGCAGCCATTACGCTGTCGGTAGAAAACAAAAGCCATCTGCTTCCGGTGACGAAAGGAATTGCCAAGGTTCGTTATGAAAATCCGTTTTCCGGCGATAAAGGGAAGATGAAAATTCGTTTTTCCGTGGATACCGGGAAAAAGAGAGACCGTAGAATCCCGGTTGTTATGGACAACTGTGGAAATGTTTCCATCACGGTAGAGAAGGTACGAATCTATGATTATTTGAATATATTTGCGTGGACAATCGGGAAACATTTTGAGACGCAGGATGTTCTCGTCCTGCCGCCGACGAAAGAGATGTATCTTGGAAAAGACAAGTGGTACAACGAGACGAGTGCGGACAGTGACCGTTTTTCCACTTATAAAAAGGGAGATGATCCCTCTGAAATTTTTGACATCCGTGAGTATGCAGACGGAGATAAGATTCAGAGAATTCACTGGAAGTTAAGTAGTAAAACCGGTGATTTGATGGTGAAAGAGGGAAGCCTTCCTCTGATGAAAGAAATTCATATTTTTATTGATTTATGTGCGACCGGTACAAAGCAGGAAAGAAATGATAAAATCAACCGGTTGATTCAGGGTGTGTATTCCATTGCGATGTTTATGATTGAAAGTGGAATCCCACAGGCATATATTTGGTACGACAAGGTAAATGGTGTGATTCAGGAATATTCGGTAGAGCAGGAGGAAGAACTGTACTGGATGTTTCAGGAATTATTCCGCAGTAAAACAACGACCGAGGAGAGTGAGCTGATGGAGGCTTACGTCGACTGGGGCAAAGGCAGACTTTTAGAATCGGCACTGTATCTGACAGTGGCTGACCATGAATCCTTGGATTCCGGGAATCTGGTGCGCGACCGATTGGAAGTAATGGACTTACGAGGTGACGTAATTGAGGATCAGGAATAATAAACTGATTAATTTCATATTGGAATTCAGCCAGATTATGCTCGTATTTCTTGGTGTATATTCTGCGCTGATGTGTACGGCGTCGAGTCTGGATATGATTTATGACGGTAAATTGTGTTTACTCTTACTGTTTGCCGCCTCTATTGTATTTTATGGACTATTTACAGTGCTGGAGACATTCCGCAAGGGAAAACTTTACGGCTTAATCGGCATTACGATGTTCTTTTTGGCATTAGTGATTCGATTTAAGGGCGCATTGCTAAAGGGAATTGTGAGTGCGGCAAATAGTTTTTTGAAAGAATTTATGAACTATACCGGCACGAATGTATCTTTGTTGTCCTATGCGGATACGGAGAGCGCAAGCGCAAAATTCTGTACGACGCTTTTGCTGATTTTGATTGGTGTGTATTTTGTAGCACTGATTAGTGCATTTTTCTACCGCAGAAGACGTTCTGTGGTCTTTTTGGCAGGTACGATACCGTTTGTTGTTCTGCCGCTTGTGGCGGGAAGAATCGGACGTTATTTATATTTTTTCACCTATTTGGTTGTGGCGGTAACGATTATCGGAACGAGACATTTGCGAACCGATGCCACAGACCGAAGGATGCGCCAGAAACTGGCATTGATTTTGATGACAACCTGTTTGGTTTGCGGTGGCATTTTTTATTTATTTATTCCGCCTTCGAGATACGACAGGAATGTGGATAAGTTGTCTCAGGCAAAGAACAGTCTGGTGGCACTTTCGACATGGGACGGTGAGGATATAATGACCTGGCTGAAAGCATACTTTAACGGGGATGCGATTTCCTATGGTAAAATCGGAAAGAAAAGCGAAGTCAGTTATACCGGTGAAACAATGCTGAAAATATCCGGAGATATCAATTCTGATCATGGACTTTATCTCAAAGGCTATGTCGGTGATGTCTATGAAAATAACAAGTGGTCGTCCATTCGCTCGGATGAAAACTTTAAAAAAGACTGGAAGGCGCTCGATGCGACCGGCGTCACAACAGAAAACTGGCATACGCAGTTAAGAAATGAACTGGGTGACGAGGAGCGGAGTGGCGAAGAAGAGGTTTGGAAGACCGGAACATTAAGGATTCGCAATCTTGCGTTTGGATATGGCAACTTTTTGGTGCCATGCCTTCCGGCCGGGGCATATAAGAGCCTTACAAACGGACGCTCAACGGTGGATAAACCGGGAATTGATTACTCGGTAGAATATTATTTGCACTATCCTGCAATTTTGCGTACGGATGTTTTACTTGGTGAATCCCGTATGGCAGCAGCCGACTTTTGGAGTTCAAATGAGGTTGAGCGGAGGAATTTAAGTGATTTTGCAAAAAAATATTATTTGCAGATTCCGGATTCCATGGAATCAGTTTGCGAAGATTTTAAAAAAGGTTGCAAATCTGCCGGTTTGACAAAGACGTCTGACATTATTCTTGAAGCAAAGAGTTATATTACAAAAGATACGACGTATTCCTTATCGCCGGGCAAAACTCCTTCCGGTAAGGAATCCATTGAATACTTTTTAAAGGAAAATAAAAAAGGATATTGTACCTATTATGCGACGGCAGCCGTTATGCTGTTACGCAGCATGGGAATCCCGGCACGTTACGTCGAGGGTATGTATGTCAGTAAAGATGAACTGGCAGCTGTCAAAAAAGGTAAAGAATTTGAAGTGCCGGATGAAGACGCTCATGCATGGGTTGAAGTCTTTGATGAAAAATATGGATTTGTAACCGTTGAAGTGACGCCGGGCAAAGGTGAGGATGATATGGCAGGAAGTGATTCTTCCAATGAAAACACCAATCCGAACCAGACTTCGAACGGAGCACAGACAGATTCCGAAAATCCATCACAGGAAGACGCTCCGAATGTTGCAACACCGACCCCTTCGGTGACACAGGAACCGGAAGAGAGCATGATATTTGATGATATCAAGCAAAACGACAAAAAATCCAGTGACAGTGGAAATGCAAACGGCACATCCAAAGGACGGATATGGTTTGTGATTTTAGATATTGTGATTGTGTTACTGCTCATTGCTGCGGCAATGGAAGCACAGCGGAGGATACGAGCTTACATGTTTAGAAAGAATATGAAGCAGAAGAAAGCAAAAAGGCGGATTCGTATGGTATATCTGCATTTGCTCCCGGTATTCCACCGCTACAAGCTTGCTTACCGCGGACAGTCGATGGCGCAGTTTAGCAGGGAAATCAGTAGGGAGATGGAACTTCCTTTTGAGGATGTGCTTGAATTTGTGACTTTGATTTTCCACGCAAGATTTGGTCCGGACACGATTACGGAAGACCAATTAAGAGAGTTCAAACGGGTTTATCACGAAATCCGCGCGAAAGCGTATCGTGATGCAAAGCCGATGCGAAAACTATATTATATGTATATCATGGTATTATAAGGAGGACAAGAACATGCTGAAAAAAACGTATGATAAAGTGTGTGAATTATTTGAGGAGGGAAATGGTTATCTGCCGACACGTACATTGCTTAACAACAAAATTACGACGATTCAGATTCGTACGATGCTGCAGGAAGGCAAGATTGAAAAAGTGTCTCACGGTAATTACTGGAACTTAATGAGTGGCAGAAAAAAACCAAAACATTACAAAATGTTAGAAGCCTGTATGACAAACAAAAAGGCAGTTATCTGCTCCTTGAGCGCATGCTATTATCACGGACTGATTAAGGAAGAGCCGGAAGCTTTGTATGTGGCAACAGCTCGTACCGACCGCGGAAATATGAAGTTAAATTTCCCGGTATCCCGTCACTATTTCTCTGTTACAACATTTGAAAATGATGTTTTGAATGTCAAAACAGGTGGCGGAAATATCCGCATTTACGATGTAGACCGCAGTGTATGTGACTGCATTCGTCTGGAGAAAGAAATCGGAAAAGAAACCGTAGAACTTGTAGTTGAAAACTACAAAAAGAGTAGCAAAAAGAGAGTAAACCATCTTTTACAGTATGCGGATCAGATGCGTTATGGCAAAATTGTCCGCGAATACCTCGGAACGGATGAGTGATGTAGATGGAAAAAGACGAAAAGAAAAAAGGTGCGATGCTTGACGAGGCTTTTCTGCAGAACTTAATGCAGAATGAGCAGGTTGAGCAGATTTTAGAAGAAGGCGAGGCGTTTCAGACATTGATGGCGTACTATCGGTGTGCCATTATGGAAGTAGAGACCAAATTTAAAGTGCTCAATACCGAATTTAGTCTCCGCTATGACAGAAACCCGATTGAGACGATAAAAACAAGACTCAAATCGCCGGAGAGCATCATTGAAAAACTTCACCGCAAAAAGATTCCGTTTTCTGCGGAAATGATTGAACAAAAATTGCATGATATAGCCGGAGTGCGCGTTATCTGTGCATTTCCGGAAGATATTTATGAGATTAGTGAATGTTTTTTGGCTCAGGATGATATTCGTTTGATTGAGAAAAAGGATTACATCAAAAAACCAAAACCAAACGGGTATAGGAGCCTTCATTTGATTGTGGAAATTCCTATCTTTTTGCATAACGAAAAACGAATGATGAAAGCGGAAGTACAGTTTCGTACAATTGCCATGGATTTCTGGGCAAGTTTAGAACACCGTATTTATTATAAAAAAGGACAGAATAACGAGACGTTGCGCAATGAGTTAAGGCAATGCGCGGAAGTGAGTGCCGCATTGGATTTACGTATGCAGAGTATCCGAAAGGAACTCGATGTGGACGATTGATCTCAAAAAATGCATAATTTCCTCTGTTTTCCACATACTACCCATACAGTATAAATATGGAAAAGCATGTAGAAAACAGGAGGAAAATTTTTTATGAAGGCAACAGGAATTGTACGAAGAATCGATGATTTAGGACGTGTGGTCGTGCCGAAAGAAATCCGGAGAACACTTAGAATTCGCGAGGGTGAACCGCTTGAGATATTTACAAACCGTGAAGGAGGCATTGTATTAAAGAAATATTCACCGATAGGAGAGCTTGCTGCATTTGCCAAAGAATATGTGGAGGCGGTTGCGCAGGTGGCGAAATGCACTGTGTGCGTGACGGACAGAGACCAGATTGTGGCGGCAGCAGGACCGGGAAAAAAGGACTATGCTGGAAGAGCTATTCACCGTGAATTGTTGGAAGCAATTGGGGACAGACGGACGATTCTGGCAACGGATGCCGAACCGGACTTTTGCCAGATAACAGAGGACGAGACAGAAGTATTTTCCGAGGCAGCGGCAACAATTTTAGCAGAAGGTGACGCTATCGGAATGGTACTTTTATTGTCCCGTGACACAGAACGCATATTTGGTGACTTTGAGCAAAAAATGGCGATTTGCGGTGCAAACTTTTTAGGGCGGCAGATGGAGCCCTAATAAATAAAACAATATGCAGAAAAACCTTGACAATTACTACCAAAAAGGTTATATATAGATGTATAGGTTGTACAAATCTAGCAAATAATTTATTGAGGAGGATATAATCCATGAATAAGACTGAATTAGTAGCAGCTATGGCTGAGAAAGCAGAATTATCTAAGAAAGACGCTGAGAGTGCATTGAAAGCATTCGTAGACGTTGTTACAGATGAATTGAAAAAAGGTGAAAAAGTACAGTTGGTTGGTTTCGGTTCTTTCGAAGTTGCTGAGAGAGCAGCAAGAGAAGGTATCAACCCATTGACAAAACAGCCGATGAGCATTCCTGCTTCTAAAGCTCCTAAATTCAAAGCCGGCAGAGGTTTGAAGGACGCTGTGAACGCATAATCTTACGATTGTTATTATGGATTTTGGAGCACTTTGCTATCGCATATAGCAGAGTGCTCTTTGTTATGTTTTGCTAAACGGCGGATGTAACTGTGCGAGGCAGGACTTGACAGAAGAAGGGAGATTTTCTATGAGACTGGACAAATACTTAAAGGTATCCCGCTTGATTAAGCGCCGTACGGTGGCAAATGAGGCGTGTGACGCCGGACGAATTTTAGTCAATGATAAAGTGGCAAAAGCATCTTTAAATGTTAAGCCCGGTGATATCATTGAGATTCAGTTCGGAAACCGGAATACAAAAGTAGAAGTATTGAGCATAAACGAAACATACAAAAAGGATGAAGCCAAAGAACTTTACCGATACGTGTAATAAAACCCCCTGTGACAGCATATAGTGAGATAGATATGATGCCAGGGGGCTTTTATTATGTTGCAGGAATCTTCCCGGCCGGTGACGGCACATAAATTGGAGATGCAGAATCGTAACCACGTGGATTTGACCGGAATTACGGAAGTGGTTTCTTTTGACAATAAAGAAATTGAACTTGAGACCGTAGAAGGTGCTGTGCGCTTTGCCGGTGAGGATTTGCATGTAAAGCGACTTACGCTTGAAAAGGGCGAGGTGGAATTGGAAGGAAAGATTTGTGAGATTATCTATCATGAGTCGAGAAAGGAAAAGACGGCAGGGGGTGTTCTTAGCCGTTTGTTTGGCTGATGGAAATGATACAGGGACAGCTCATGTATGTTGCTGCATCCTTTGTGGAGGGTGTTTTCTTAATGTTTTTGTATGACTTTATCCGAGCGTTCCGCATGAAAGTAAAACATAACAGAGTGTGGATTCTGATTGAAGACTGGCTGTTCTGGTTGTTGGCAGCTTTCTTTGTATTCCCCATGATTTTTACGCTCAATCATGGAATGCTCCGCAGTTTTTTTGTAATTGCTTTGACTTTGGGTGTTTTTTTATACCGAACTTTGATAAAAACGCATGTACAAAGAGTAATTTATGAATTTTTTAGACTTATTTTTCGACCGTATGTTTGGATTTTAAAAAAAATAAAAGGAATACAGAAAAAACACTTGAAATCGTGAAAGTCAGCGTCTATAATGGATTTATTGGTACTACAAGTATAGAAAATACAATTGTAGAATAATGTCGAGGGGATGGAGCCGTGAGAAGAAGAAAAAGAAGAAACCGCACCGGAATTTATCTGGTTATGCTGGTGGCAGCCTTGTTTGTTGGCACATTAGCGGTTCATGGTTATTCACTGCGTGCAAACTGTCAGAAGCTTGCGACGGAGCAGCAGAATCTAAAAGATAAGAAAAAGAGTTTGAAAAAAGAACAGGAACAGATTAAAGAACAAAAAGAGTATCGTAAAACAGACCAGTATGTGGAAGATGTAGCGCGTGAAAAATTTGGACTGGTATACGATAATGAAGTTGTGTTTAAGGCAGAATAAGAACGAAGACCATTGCTTAGCCGGTGGTCTTTTTTTGTCGAAAATTTTTTGAAAATACCCTTCCAATTTTGACATTTTTCTCTGTATGTACTCTTTATACTGAGAGTGTTTAGAGAAAGACAAGGGGGGCACGGATTTTGAAAGACAAGAAACAAAAAATATGCTTTGACAAACGATATTTGTTATTGTTAGTGGCAGGATTTTTGACCGGACGCGTGTGGCTGTATGGAATTAATCCTTTTGGTGTGGCTTTGTTTGCTGCGGTGGCGGCGGAGCGGAAGGGCAGGAAACTTTTGGCACTTTTTGTTTTGGCAGGCATGTTTAGCAGCATAGAAGGGCTTTCGCTCGTTAAGTATCTCACGCTCTTTCTGCTTGTTCTGTCACTCGAAAAAATACAGGAAAAGTGGACAAGCCATACCGGACAGGCGGTGTATTTAGCGTTTCTTACAGGTGGCTTAAATATGGCGGCAGGTATTTTGAACAGTATTCTTGCCGTAAATACATGGGAAGTATTCTGGCTCAGTATCCTTGAGAGTGTCATGGTATTTGCGCTTGCCAATGTGTATCAATGGGGTGTGCATTTTATTTTGTATGAAGAGTGGAATCAATTATTTAACAATGAGGAATTGATTAGCCTTCTTATCCTTGCGGTGACAGCACTGTATGGGCTGCCGAGACAGGCGGATATGATTTTTTCCATTTCCGGAACGCTTTCGTATTTCATGATTTTGTTTATGGGATACCGGTATGGGGCGTCGACCGGCGCTATTGCCGGGGCGGCGGGAGGAATTTTACTGGCACTTACCGGGGAAAATATGGTGGTCGTCGGCATATGCTGTCTGCTCGGTGTGTGCGCGGGGACACTGCGTAAAATGGGACGTTTTGTAAGCGGCGGTCTGTATCTGCTTGTCGGTGTGCTGCTTGCCGTGTATTCATTAAAGGACTTGTATGGCATTATTGAACTGCGGGCAATGCTGTCGGCGGTTATTTTGTTCTTTGCCATTCCAAGGCGGGTTATTCACTGCGTGGAAGAAGACATACCTGAACGGGAAGAGGATTCTTTTGCCAAAGAGGATGTCCGCGCACTTGCCAACCATCAGCTGGAAGACTTTTCGGATGCCTTTCGCCGCCTGTCTAAGAGTTTTGAAAATGAGATGGAAGAAAAAGGGTTGTCGGAAGAACGGCTAGAGGATATCTTTGCACAGTTATCGCGTGATACGTGCAATGAATGTATCAATTGTAAATATTGCTGGAACCGCCATTATGAGGAGACCAACGAAAGTCTGCGACAGATTTTGTGGCAGGTGGGGCAGGACGGAAGTGTAACGCTGTCACAGATTAGTCCGGATTTTCAAAGACGCTGTATGCATTTAGATGAGTATGTGCATCAGGTCGAGGAGAGAATTGCCGGGGAAAATGTCAGACTTGGCTGGCATAACCGGATGTCAGAAAACCGCCGCGTGATGGCAGAGCAGATGAAAGAAATTGCAGTGGCGTTAAAATCGTTTACCATCAATTTGGGCGAGACAGAGGAACTTCCCAAAGAGCGAAAACGAAGAATTTTGGAAGAATTAAAAAAAGAGGGTATTAAGGTGGCACGTTTATCAGTGAAAAAAAGGGGCGGATATCTGGAAGTAATGTTTACCGGTGCGTGCCATGGCAATCATTGTTTGACGAAGACTGATGTTGCACAGGCACTGTACCGTGCGACCGGCATCATGATGTGTCCGGCAAGAGAGACAAGAAATGTGCTTTCTTCCGCAACGGATACGATGTTTTTCAGACAGGACACGGTGTATAAGGCACTTACGGGGCTGGCCAGAGTTGCCAAAAGCGGCGAGAGTGTGTCGGGCGACAATTATTCGTTTTTAGAACTTTCGGGAACCGGTGAACTTCTCATGGTTTTAACGGACGGCATGGGAAGTGGTGAAATGGCGGACCGTGACAGCAGCAATCTGATTGAGGCACTGGAATATCTGATGGAGGCTGGGTTTGAAAAAAAATCGGCACTCAGGCTTTTGAATACGCTGTTTGTTGCAAATTATGAGGGAAAATCATTTGCAACACTTGATATGGCGGCGATTAACCTTCATACCGGCATTTGTGAAATTATGAAAAATGGAGCGGCAACTACTTTTGTAAAGCGGGAAGGCGGAGTGGAGATGATTGCTTCCAGTGCGCTTCCGGTCGGTGTGGATTTGCAGGCGGAGCCGGATGTTGCCGTCGTACAATTGCAGGAAGGCGATATGGTTATTATGGTTTCGGATGGCGTGCTTGACAGTTTTTATGAGAGAAATATAGAGAGCGACAGTCAGGAGGAGATGGCGACACTCATTGACCGGCTGTACTGCAAAAATGCGAATGACATGGCAAACCAGATTTTGATGAACACACTGGCACACAGTACAAAAGAGGCGTCTGACGACATGAGTGTTTTGGTGGCCGGAATCTGGAATAAAGTTTGACGAAAAAAAGGAAAACCGTTACAATAAATGCGGAGGATGAAGCCGTGAGAGAAGAAATGATTCGATATAGCGAAACTCACCACTTGTTTTCGCCGGGCGACAAGATTGTCGTAGGGGTGTCGGGTGGCGCTGATTCGGTATGCCTTTTGTATTTATTAAATAGTTTACGGAAAGAAATGAATTTGTCTCTATTCGTTCTGCATGTCAAACATGGCATCCGGGGAGACGATGCCGACCGGGACGCACAATTTGTGAGACAGCTTGCGGACAAGTGGGAACTTCCGTGTTTTGAAGTTTTCGAAGATGTACCAGCGTATGCAAAAAAGTGGGGGATGAGTGAGGAGGAGGCTGGACGTGTATGCCGCTATGAGCAGTTTGAAAAATTGCGCAGGGAAAAAAATGCGGACTGTATTGCAGTGGCGCACCACAAAGAGGATCAGGCAGAGACATTTTTGTTCCGATTGATACGTGGGAGTTCTGCCAGAGGCTTGGCGGCAATGCTGCCGAAAAGAGATTTTATTATACGACCGCTTCTGTTTGCCGAAAAGGGAGATATTCTTGCGTTTTTGGAGGAGAAAAAGATACCGTGGCGGGAGGATATTACGAACCAGGATACAGCGTATCAGAGAAACTGGATTCGGAAGGAGTTACTGCCACTGTTAAAAGAGAACTTAAATCCGGGTGCGGTAAGGCATATTGCGGATGCGGCGGATGACATTGGCAAGTGGCGTAAGTATATCCGCGAGCAGGCAGAGTGCGAGGCGGAACATGTAATTTTCCGTGAGGGAAAAGAAGTTCTGTTAAGGCGGGATGTGTGCCGGGGACTTCCGGAGGTTTTGCAAAAGGAGATTTTGTCGCTCTTTTTAGAGCAGGGAATCTCTGGCGTAAAAGATGTCACGAGAGCGCATTATGAGGCATTATATGAAAAAATTGCAGAGAAAGGAAACGGCACGTTTTCTCTGCCAGACGGCAATTTTGTCGTCTGTGATTATGAGCATTTCAGGCTTACGAAAAATAAGCAAAAAAAGCAGGAAAACGTTTGTGTGGAATGCGACATGGCATCCGGGAATATAGTGGAAATGGATGGTGTGTATTACCGCTTTCGTTTTGAGGTGGTGGCACGTGAAAAACTGGATTCAGAAATTCCACAAAAAGACTATACGAAATGGTTTGATTATGATAAGATAAATAGTAAACTGACGATTCGCAATCCGAGACCGGGAGATTTTTTTGTGCTTGATGACAAGGGGCATAAAAAGAAATTATCCCGCTACTATATGGACGAAAAGATTGCGAAAGAGCGTCGGGACAGGCAGCTTGTGCTGGCGGATGGCGCCCATGTGATATGGGCGATTCCAAATCGAATCAGTGCAGCCTGCAAAATAAATCAAAATACAAAATATGTTTTGGTTGTGACCAAAGAAAGGATACGTCATGAAAGAAGAAATCAACGTCTTGATTAAAGAAGATGAAATTGTAGCAAGAGTGAAGGAACTTGCTGAGCAGATTAACCGTGATTACGAAGGAAAAACACTTCATTTGATTTGCATTTTGAAAGGAAGTGTATTTTTTACCTGCGAACTGGCAAAATATATTACAGTGCCGGTTACGATTGATTTTATGAGTGTATCAAGTTATGGAAATGGTATGACCAGCAGCGGAAGTATTACGATTAGTCAGGATTTGATTATGAGTTTGGAAAACCGTGAAGTGCTGATTATTGAAGATATTGTGGACAGCGGACGCACACTTTCGTATCTTGCCCATATGTTAGAAAAACGTGGACCGAAAAGTTTGCGCATTTGTACGCTTTTAGATAAACCGGCATGTCGCGTATCAGAAGTGGATGTGGCGTATACCGGTTTTGAAATTGATGATTTATTTGTGGTTGGATTTGGACTTGATTATGCCCAGAAATACCGCAATTTGCCTTATATCGGAGAGCTGAAAATAAAGGAGGATTAATCCGATGAGAAAATGGAAAGGTTATGGCTTTTTTGTCGCGATGGCGGCAATAATTTTGATTGCCATGATTTCGAGCGATTTTATGTCCGGATGGACAGAGGAGAATTATACTTATACACAGTTTAAGGACGATTTGTCGAATCATAAAATACAGTCCGTTGTGGTGGGACAAAATGAGCAGGTTCCGACCGGTGAAATCCGTGTGACAATGAAAGACAGTAAAAAACATTCTTTCTATGCACCGGATGTGAATGTAGTTATTGAAAAATTAGACGATGCACATTTTACAAATGTAGTTGTCTCGGATGTTGAGACAACACCGTGGTATTTGGAGATTTTGCCATATGCAATAGGATTCGTCCTGATTTTTGTTTTGTTTACAATGATGACGAGCCAGGCGCAGGGCGGAGGCGGCGGAAATGCCAAAATGATGAATTTTGGAAAGAGCCGTGCGAGAATGACCGCACCGGATGAAAAATCAAAGACATTTGCAGATGTTGCCGGTCTGGTCGAGGAAAAAGAACAGTTAGAAGAAATTGTAGACTTTTTGGAGGCACCGCAGAAATATACGAATTTAGGTGCCAGAATCCCGAAAGGCGTGATTATGGTGGGCCCTCCGGGAACCGGTAAGACATTGCTTGCCAAAGCAGTTGCCGGTGAAGCGGGTGTTCCGTTCTTTAGTATTTCCGGTTCTGATTTTGTGGAAATGTTTGTCGGTGTCGGTGCTTCCCGTGTCCGTGACTTGTTTGCGGAAGCAAAGAAAAATGCACCGTGTATTGTTTTTATTGACGAGATTGATGCCGTGGCAAGAAGACGAGGAAGTGGTCTTGGCGGCGGACATGATGAGCGTGAGCAGACGTTAAATCAGATGCTTGTTGAAATGGACGGCTTTGGAATCAATGAGGGAATTATCGTGATGGCGGCAACCAACCGTGTAGATATTCTAGATCCGGCAATTCTCAGGCCGGGACGTTTTGACCGAAGAATCCACGTGGGTCTTCCGGATGTGAGAGGCCGTGAGGAAATTTTGAAAGTCCATGCGAAAAATAAACCGTTATCGGATGATGTAAATTTGGAAGAAATTGCACGTACAACGGCAGGATTTGCCGGTGCGGATTTGGAAAATCTTTTGAACGAGGCTGCCATTTGTGCCGCAAGAGAAAACCGCCCGTATTTGATGGACGAAGATATTCGCAAGTCCTTTATCAAAGTGGGAATTGGTGCAGAGAAAAAGAGCCGTATTATTTCTGAAAAGGATAAACGGGTTACGGCATATCACGAAGCCGGACACGCAATTTTGTTCCATGTTTTGCCGGATGTCGGACCGGTTTATACGGTTTCTGTAATTCCGACCGGACAGGGTGCCGGTGGTTATACGATGCCATTGCCGGAAAAAGATGAGATGTATCTGACCAAAGGTAAGATGTTGCAGGATATTGTTGTATGTCTTGGCGGGCGTATCGCAGAAAGTCTTGTCTTTGATGATGTGACAACGGGGGCTGTGCAGGATATCCGTCAGGCAACGGAGCGCGCTCGCGATATGGTTACAAAGTATGGTTTCTCGGATGAACTTGGTATGATTAACTACAGCACGTCAGATGATGAAGTCTTTATCGGCCGTGAGATTGGGCACGCAAAGAACTTCAGTGAAGGAACCGCTGCTGTGATTGACCAGGAAGTAAAACGAATTATCGAGAGCTGCCGTGAGAAGGCTACTAAGATTTTGAAAGAAAACCGCAAGGTTTTGGATAAATTGGCAGAGCTTCTGATTGAAAAAGAGAGAATCGGGCAGCAGGAGTTTGAAGCTCTCTTTGAGCAGAATGACGAGACAATCGAAGAAATGTAAAGATTCTTTGTGCAAATGTGCAAATGGGAGAAAAGTATTGGGCAAAACTAACAAAAGAATGGTGGAAAAAATGTAAACTTTGTGCACACTGTTTTTTGGTAACGTGTTATAGTAATACGCGTAAACCCCAATACATTATATAGTTTTTGCTACACCCCATAAGTAACAAAAATACCTTCTCCCAAAAGGACAGCATCGTAAGCTGTCCTTTTGACTTATCTAAAACAAGGATTCACGGCTTTTTAGCCGTGAATTTTTACAAATAGAAATAATTATGTTCGGAGGACAAAGCAATGGCTGACGGAACCCTTAATAAGAAAGCAATATTTAGTGATGGTACGGCTGATTTTGTTTCGCCATGTGAACCGCGTGTGTATGAGAACGTTACGATTCGGTGCCGCGTTGGGAAAGATGAGGCAGAATATGTGAAGGCAATGGTGGATGAAGTGCCTTATATTATGCATTTAGAAAAGTCAACGGAGTATTTTGATATTTATGCCGTATCATTTCTATTGGAAGATCATCCGATAAGTTATTACTTTAGGGTAGAAACGGCGAAAGAGACGTTGATTTGCAACCGTCAAGGAGTGGTTTCAGATGTCAATCCATATTTCAATTTCTGTCTGATTCCGGGATTTCATACACCGGACTGGGCAAAAGGTGCCGTGATGTACCAGATTTTTGTGGATCGTTTTTATAATGGGGATAAGACAAATGATGTTGTTGACGATGAATATACATATATTGATGAGCATGTGACGCAGGTACGTGACTGGAATAAAATGCCGGCATCGATGGGCGTGCGTGAGTTTTATGGCGGCGATTTGCAGGGTGTCATGGATAAACTGGACTATTTGCAGGATCTTGGCGTGGAAGTTTTGTATTTGAATCCGATTTTTGTATCGCCTTCAAATCATAAATATGATACGCAGGACTATGATTATATTGATCCCCACTACGGCGTAATTGTCGAGGATGGCGGTGACGTGCTGGCGGCAGACGACAAGGAAAATGCACATGCTACAAAATACATTAAGCGCGTTGTTAATATGAAAAATTTAGAGGCGAGTAATGCATTCTTTGCAAAATTTGTCGAAGAAGTACACCGTCGTGGCATGAAAGTGATTCTGGATGGTGTATTTAACCACTGCGGATCCTTTAACAAGTGGCTTGACCGCGAGAAGATTTACGATAAAGATGAGTCTTATGAAAAAGGTGCTTTTTTGCAGGAAGACAGTCCCTATCACGACTTCTTCTATTTTTACCCGGATGGAAGCTGGCCGGACAATACGCATTACGATTCGTGGTGGGGCAACGACACTCTGCCAAAACTAAATTATGAGGGATCGGAGCGCTTAGAACAATACATTCACGGAGTTGCGAGAAAATGGGTGGCTTCACCGTATTGCATTGATGGATGGCGTCTGGATGTGGCGGCTGATTTGGGACACACACCGGAGTACAATCACAAATTCTGGAAAGGATTCCGTGAGGCGGTCAAGAGAGAAAACCCGGAGGCAATTATTCTCGCGGAGCATTATGGAGACCCTTCTGCATGGTTAGATGGAACCCAGTGGGATACGGTGATGAACTATGATGCTTTTATGGAGCCAATCAGTTGGTTTTTGACCGGTATGGAGAAACACAGCGATGCGCGCCGCAATGATTTGCGTGGGAATGCGGCGGCTTTCTTTGGCTCGATGACTGATTATGGGGCAAGATTTACAACGCCAAGTGCTTTAGTGGCGATGAATGAGCTGTCGAATCACGACCATTCCCGCTTTTTAACCCGTACGAATCATGTAGTTGGAAGAACTGCGTTTACCGGTCCTCAGGCGGCGAACTACGGCGTAAATCTGGCGGTTATGCGCCAGGCGGTACTGATGCAGATGACATGGGTCGGTGCTCCGACGATTTACTACGGTGATGAGGCTGGTGTGTGCGGCTGGACAGACCCGGATAACAGACGTTCTTATCCGTGGGGCAAAGAAGATCGTGAGTTGATTCGTTTCCACAAGGAGATGATTCGAATTCATAAAGATTACGAAGTGTTTTCCACTGGAAGTTTATTGTATCTTCATGCAGAGAATAATCTCATTGGATATGGAAGATTCAGTGAAAAGGAACAAGCTTTTGTTCTTGTTCAGGTGGAAGGCGAAGAACGCGAAGTGGAAGTAGATGTATGGCGTCTTGGTGTGGCGAATGGCAGCCGGATGGCGTGCATGATGTATACCTGTGAAGAAGGTTTTGACATGGCAGCGAGAATGTGCCGTGTTGAAAATGGAAAGGTAAAAGTTGAGATTGGTAAAAATGGAGCGGTGTTGTGGAAAACGCTCTCTATGTAGGGGGATTTGAAATGGAACAGAAAACAGCAATGAAAATATCGATGGTTAGTATTGTGGGCAATATTTTACTGTCGCTGTTTAAGGCGTTGGCAGGAATTGTGGCGAATTCGGGTGCAATGATTAGTGATGCGATTCATTCAGCATCGGATGTGTTTAGTACAATTGTTGTGATTATTGGAATTCGGCTATCAGGAAAAGAGTCGGACAAAGAGCACCCATATGGACATGAACGTATGGAGTGCGTGGCGGCGATTCTTTTGGCAACGATTCTTGCAGCTACCGGTCTTTTTATCGGCTGGTCAGCGGTAGAAAAAATCACGGTACAGGATGATTCTGCACTTGCAGTTCCCGGTATACTTGCCCTTGTTGCGGCGGTTGTTTCGATTGCCGTAAAAGAGGCGATGTTCTGGTACACAAGAGCTGGGGCAAAAAAAATTGATTCCGGGGCACTTATGGCGGATGCATGGCACCACCGCTCGGATGCGCTGTCGTCGATTGGCGCACTTGTTGGTATCGCGGGAGCGAGAATGGGTTATCCGATTTTGGATGCAATTGCGAGCCTTGTTATCTGTATTTTTATCGAAAAAGCGGCAATTGATATTTTCAAGGATGCCATAAACAAAATGGTGGATAAAGCGTGCGATGACGAGACGGAACACGAAATGTATGAGTGCGTTATGAAAAATGAAAATGTACACGGTGTGGATTTGCTTAGGACGCGGACATTTGGCAATAAAATATATGTTGATATCGAAATCCGTGTGGATGGTAAACTGACTTTGTGGGAGGCACATGCAATTGCAGAATCCGTGCATGACTTGGTGGAAACAGAGTTTTCAAAGGTAAAACATATTATGGTTCATGTGAACCCGTGCTAGAATGAAAAGGGACAGTTAATTCCGAAAAAAGCGGGTGTTGTAGATGTGAGAGTGTCCATCGCGGCAAGCCGGAATTATATTGCGATGGAGTACAAATTGTTCCCGATGCCGACATTAAACCGTGTGATGGATTTGCAGGGCGGAATAACCACATGTATCGGTGTGACAGTTGTGCAGAGAGCGGCAACGGAAGATTTGAAGCTGCCATATCTTTATGACTCATCGACTAAAACAGTTGCCGATGGAGAGGGCGTATGGCTTGCCGTTGGTTCAGCCAGCAGTAACCCAAGTGTCGGTTCCCATTATTCGGTTATTTACAAAGACGCAAACGAGCACAAATCTTTTGCCGACTGTTAGGGCTTAATAGCGGACACAACCTGCGAGCAACATGGCTGCCGGGCAAAAGTGATTCAGTAAAAAATTTTTTGATGGTATTTTACGAAAATAAGTTTAATTGTGAAATAATGCAAACTAGGTTTTTGGTAATTGGAGAGTGATAAGTTATTGGAACAACTCTTTTTGCTTGATTTTGCCTAAAAGGTTGTATTTTCACCTTATTATCCAGCTTTATTCGGACAAATCACATGATAAATGCAACGTTTTCCGTTAATTTGATGCGTTTAAGTTGTTTTCGGCTGCGACTTCTTAAAATTCATGCAACTCTTTTTGATTTTTTTGAAGAATAAGGTTGCATATGTCCCTTATCACAATTTGAAGGATTACCTTGTATCAAGGGGGGTGGTGCTGATTTCTTTCAGAATTCCAGTAACCAACCAAGAAACACGGGAATTTCAAGTGGGTGTTAGTTTTTTGGATTCCAGTAAATCATCAAGAAAAGATTTGTGGAGAGTGGGTACAAACACGTGGGTATCAGGCATGCGTATTTTGCATGCCGATACCCTTACGCGCTTTGTTTAGCGAGAGCGGCGCAAGAGGTTCGGGGAACCTCTGACCTGCGCGGACCGGAGTGGAACGTAGAACCACGAACCACAAACTTTTCTTGATGATTTACGGAAACAAAAAAATCCCCACCGCCCCCTTGACACATCCGCAAATATCTGCTAATATAAATCACGTTGAAAACTTCATAGTTTCAGATGCGGGTGTAGTTCAATGGTAGAACACTAGCCTTCCAAGCTAGATACGTGGGTTCGATTCCCATCACCCGCTTCTTTTTTTACATTTTGCGAGGATTCACTCGCTTTTTTTTATATAGGAGAAGTCAGGAGGCTGTAAAATATGGTTTTATTAGTTGGAATCAATGCAAAATACATCCACACGACGCTGGCGGTCCGCTCGCTGCAGGCAAATGCAGGGAAGTACCGGAAGGATGTAGAAATTGCGGAGTACACAATCAATCACAGAAGAGAGGAAATTTTTCAGGACATTTACCGCAGAAAACCGGAGGCGGTTGGATTTTCCTGTTATCTTTGGAACATTGAATATGTGATGGGGTTAGCCGGAGATTTGAAAAAAGTGCTGCCAAATCTGTTTTTATTCTTTGGCGGACCGGAAGTAAGTTATCATCCGGAGGAAGTGCTTGCAAAATACGAATACGCAGACCTTGTTATGGTTGGCGAGGGCGAGCGGACCTTTCAGGAATTTATGGCATACTTGGTGGATGGTGACAGAGAAATTTCATCCATAGATGGGATAGTATACCGAGACATCGGCGGATTGCACCGTACTAAACCAAGGCAGGGATTAGATATGGATGATTTAGTGTATCCTTATGATGACATGGAAACATTGAAAAACCGCATTATTTACTATGAAAGCATGAGAGGATGTCCGTTTTCGTGCAGTTATTGTTTATCCTCCATTGAGAAATCTGTGCGGATAAAAAGCCTGGAAAAGACAGAGAGAGAGCTTGATTTCTTTCTTGAAAACAAGGTGCCGCAGGTGAAATTTGTGGACCGCACCTTTAACTGCAACCACGCGTATGCCTACCGCATATGGAAGTATATTGGTGAGCATGATAATGGTGTGACAAATTTTCATTTTGAAATCGGGGGCGATTTGCTGCATGAAGAAGATTTTCTGCTCTTTGATACATTCCGCCCGGGGCTTGTGCAGTTCGAAATTGGCGTGCAGTCGACAAATCCGGATACCTTAAAGGCAATCAGACGTACCGCTGACTGGGATTTGCTGCAAAAAAATGTAGCGAGAATTCATGCGCGCGGAAACATTCATCAGCATCTCGATTTAATTGCGGGACTGCCGTATGAGGATTTCAATACTTTTAAGAAATCGTTCTGCGATGTATATGCGATGAAACCGGACCAGTTCCAATTAGGATTTTTGAAAGTCTTAGATGGTTCCTTTATGAATGAAAAGCGGAACGATTACGAGATTCAGGCGAGCAGCCTGCCGCCGTATGAAATCTTTTCGACCAAATGGCTTTCCTATGAGGATGTTCTTTCTTTAAAAGGCGTAGAAGAAATGGTAGAGGTGTATTACAACAGTTTCCAGTTTACTGCATCGATGATTTATTTGGAACGCCTTTTTAAGGACGCATACTGTCTGTATGAGGAGTTGGCGAAGGAGTACGAAGAAAAGCATTTGTTTGAGCGTAAAATCAACCGGAGAGAGCGATATGAAGTGCTGTATGCCTTTGGAAAGAAACATGTGCCGGAAACAGACGCCGGAAACTGGCAGGAGATCATTACCTACGACTGGTACCGCAGAGATTTTGCAAAAGAAAAACCGACTTTTGTAAAGCCGGATTCAGAAACGCAAAAACGAGAGATTCGCGCCTTCTTTGACAGGGAGTGCGAAACACACCGTTATCTGCCCGGTTATGAGGGATATGTAACCAGACAGTTATATCATATGGTTTATTTAGGAGAATATACGGTAGATATTCAGAGACTTTTAAAAGATGGTACCCTGCAGAAAAGGGAACCTTATTATATTCTCTTTGACTATAAAAACCGAAATCCGCTCAACTATGCAGCAGCCGAACGGATTTTAACAATGGATGAATTTACCGGTACGCCATGAGTTTCTGCTCCAATGCCTGAATCAGTGCCTCTTTATGTGGCAGGGAGCCATCCTCGACATTGCGGATGAGTGCACTGATTTTTTCCGGTTCTTCCAAATGCAGATATATGTCGGCAAGACTGGTGTAATCGGTCATTTTTTGTGAGCCGTAGTGGAAGGCAAGCAAAAACGTCTGCTCCGCCTCCGAATAAAGACCGGCTTCGGTGCAGGCACGTGCCAGATTGGTCAATGCGAGGAGAAAATGATTAAAATTTTCATCATATTCGCATAAAACCTTGAAATTTCCTACGCCATATGCTAATTTTAAATCTGTATTCGAATATTCGGATAAATCGAGCATAGGACTCTTGATTATTTTCCGGATATGGTCGATATAATATAGTACGGACTCATTTTCTGTGGTAAACACAGGAAGTTCCGATTCTTCCACATGGAGAATGGGAAGATGGGAAATATCTTTTTTCCTTGTCTGGTTAGCCATGCGCTCCCGTTCCCAGAATGCGTCCGAAGCTTCTTTATCTTTGTTTTGGCTTTTGCGCTGTTCATAGAACATCCAAAGCACAAAAATGACAAAACATATTAAGAAAACAGGTATAAAATTCATAATCATTAGTTCCTTTCAGAAAGGGGGATATATATGTTAAATCGTAAAAAACAGCGTCTTGTTGCAGGTATTATCTGCGGTATCATCATATTTGCCATGTTAATTGGATTATTAGCCGGCATGTGATGATTACAGTGTAATACAAGTAAAAAAAAATCGCAAGTATTGTTAAAATTTTAGGTGAGGAGAGACAACATGAATAAAGCAAGAAAAGGTCCTGCCTTTTTAGTTATTTTTTTGATGCTGCTATTGATTGCGGCGTATATTTATGCGGCTTATCAGACGGTAAAGCCGGCGCGAGGTCTCATTTGCAATGGTGTATTCGTGGAAACCGTGAATGTGGGCGGTATGTCGGAAGATGAGGCAAGAACAGCTGTTGCGCAGTACCGGGATGAATATTTGCAGCGCACCGTGGAGGTGGATGTGAATGGAAAGACGGTCTCGGCAACGCTTGAACAGTTAGGCTACAACTGTGAAGTTGGTGATGTGATTGCGAAAGCAATGCAGGTTGGCAAGGACGGGAATCCGTTTACCAATTATGCAAAAATCCGGGAGATTGCTACAACTCCACTTGTATATAAACTGAAATATGATGCAAAAGAGAAAAAAATCCGCACCTTTGTTAATAAGAAGTGCAAAAAGAAATGTGCGAAAGCAAAAAATGCCAAAGTAAAACGGGAAAACGGTACGTTTGTTTACACCGATGCAAAAGAGGGTTCTACCATCGATGTTGACAGTACGGCGGCCCAGATTAAGAAGGCAGTGGAACAGGCAAAAAGCGGCGATGCCATACGTGTCAAAGCAGATGTTACGATTCAGGAACCGACGGTGACGAAAGATTTGGCGTCACGCTGTAAAGACAAAATCGGTTCTTTTCAGACGAATTTTAATGCCGGAAATGTAAGCCGTTCGAAAAATCTTTCCAATGCGGCAAGATTGATTAACGACCATGTTATTTACCCGGGAGAAACATTTTCCGTGCATGATACGATTTCTCCATTGACCGAGGAAAATGGATATTATGCGGCACCATCCTACAGTAATGGTGAAGTGGTAGATTCCATTGGCGGCGGTGTATGTCAGGTGTCAACAACACTTTATAACGCGGTGTTAAAGGCTGAATTGGAAGTCGTTGAGAGAAGCCCTCATTCGATGGTAGTCAGCTATGTAAAACCATCGATGGATGCGGCGATTGCCGGTGACTACAAAGATTTCAAATTTCGTAACGACACCGAAGTGCCGATTTATATTGAGGGTGGTGTGTATTCGGGAACCATTTATTTTAATATTTACGGGGAAGAAACCCGAAGTGATGACAGAGAGGTAACATTTGAGTCCGAGACGACCCAGACGATGCAGCCGGGGGCTGATAAAATCACATATGATAAGACGAAACCTGCTTCCTATACGAAAGTGACACAGGAGGCGCATGTTGGGTACAAGGCGGTGCTTTGGAAGATTGTCAAGGAAAATGGTAAAACGAAAAAGACACAGATAAATTCCAGTACCTATCAGGCGGTGCCGCGCTATGTAACCAAAGGGGCAGCAGAGGGTACACCTGCTACACCTGCGGCATCGGCAAAACCACAGACAACAAAGAAAGCAACGAAAGAGCCGAAGGCAACGGCAAAACCAAAGAAGACAGCGAAACCAAAGGCAACGGTAAAACCGCAGGAAACAGCGGTGCCGGCAGCCGCAGAACCGACCACGGAGGCACAGTAGGGCTTTTCTTGTGGGGATAGGAGAGAACAATGGAAATAGGAAAAGTACCAGAAAACGTATTAAAGCGTTCAGTATTCAAAAAATTGACGGTGAAAAGACCGGAAGTTTTAGTTCATGCCGGTGTCGGTGAGGACTGTGCGGTATTGGCACCAACGGAGAATGCGCTTGTATTGTCGACGGATCCGATTACGGCGTCAGCAAAAGAGATTGGCACAATTGCATTTCATATTACGGCAAATGACATTGCAAGTTCCGGTGCGGAATTGGTAGGTATTTTACTTACAATTATTATGCCGCCAAATAGTGAAGAAGGCGAATTAAAGCAGATTATGGACGATGTGAGTCAATTAACTGCAGAATATGATGTGGAAATTTTAGGTGGACACACCGAGGTGTCGGCAGTTGTAAACCAGACACTTGTGTCGGTTACCGGCATTGGGCGAATTGCAAAGGATAAACTGGTTACGACCAAAGGATTAAAACCGGGACAGGATTTAGTTGTCACCAAATGGATTGGATTAGAGGGAACTTCCATTATTGCGACAGAATTTGAGAAGGAATTGAAAAAACGTCTGCCGGTTTCGATTGTGGATGAATCCAAAAAATTCGCTTCGCTTTTAAGCGTCGTAAAGGACAGTCGTGTTGCGATGCAGGTTGGTGTTTCAGCCATGCACGATGTGACGGAGGGCGGAATTTTTGGTGCCCTTTGGGAGATGGCAGAAGCATCCGGTGTGGGCCTGTGTGTCGATTTGAAGAAAATACCGATTCGTCAGGAGACAATTGAAATCTGTGAATTTTTTAATTTGAATCCGTATCAGTTGATTTCCAGCGGCTCGATGCTTATTGGCACCGACCACGGAAGCCAGCTTGTGGATGCTCTTGCGAAAGAAGGTATTCATGCGGCGGTCATTGGCAAGGCAGTAGAGGGAAATGACCGTGTTATTTTCAATGATGGTGAAAAACGTTTTTTAGAGCCGCCTAAGGCGGATGAATTATACCGCGCGTTTGATTGACCGCAGAATTGGAGGATATGATGCAGGAAGAAATGCAGGAAAAAATCTTACGAAACATTGCGAAAAACGGAAAACTTTCGACGGAAGATTTAGCAGCTATGTTAGCGGCATCTCCGGAAGAAATTGAAAAAGAAATGAATGCGATGGAAGAGCAGGGAATTATCTGCGGCTATCCGACTTTGATTAACTGGGACAAGACTGGCTGTGAGCATGTGACAGCGTTGATTGAAGTTACGGTTGCACCGGAGCGCGGACGCGGATTTGATAAGGTCGCGGAGCGCATTTACCAGTTTGATGAGGTAGAAAGCCTGTATCTGATGAGTGGAAGCGGATTTGATTTGACCGTTATTATCGTTGGAAAAACAATGAAAGAGGTTGCGTGGTTTGTCGCGACGAAGCTGGCACCGATGGAATCGGTTATGAGTACGGCAACACATTTTGTTTTGAAAAAATATAAAGAACACGGACTTTCTCTCGTAGCAGAGGAACGAGGTGATGAAAGGCAGTTGATTACTCCATGAGAAACCCATTGTCTAAAATGATAACGGAGATGGAACCATCCGGAATCCGCCGGTTTTTTGATGTGGCAAGCACGATGGATAATGTCATATCGCTTGGCGTAGGAGAGCCGGATTTTGATACACCGTGGCACATTCGCGAGGAGGGTATTTACTCGCTGGAAAAGGGGCGCACGTTTTATACATCCAATGCAGGGCTTTTGCCTCTGCGCAAAGAAGTATGCACTTATTTGAAACGCCGTTTTGCACTTTCATATGATTCGGATGAGGTGATTATTACGGTTGGCGGCAGTGAGGCAATTGATATTGCTTTCCGCACGATGCTTGATCCGGGAGACGAGGTTATCGTTCCGGAGCCTTGTTTTGTGTCTTATGTGCCATGTATTACGATGGCAGGGGGCGTGCCGGTAAGACTTGCATTAGAAGAAAAGGATGAATTTAAACTGACAAAACAAAAATTGTTGTCAGCGATAACGGATAAAACAAAGATGGTTGTTCTGCCATTTCCAAACAACCCGACCGGTGCGATTATGACGCACGAGGAATTACAGATTATTGCGGATGTAATTAAGGAACACGATTTGTTTGTCCTGTCCGATGAAATTTATTCGGAATTAAGCTATCAGGGCGACCATGTGTCGATTGCGGCAATTCCTGGGATGAAGGAAAGAAGTGTTGTAATTAACGGATTTTCGAAATCCTATGCGATGACCGGGTGGCGTCTTGGCTATGCGGTCGGACCAAAAGAAATTATAAAACAGATGATAAAGGTACATCAATATCTTATTATGAGTGCACCGACAACGAGTCAGTATGCAGCGATTGAAGCATTGCGAAATGGCGATGAAGATGTGGCGAAAATGCGTGAGAGTTACGATGAAAGACGCCGTTTTTTAGTGAAAGAACTGCGTGAAATGGGCATGCCGTGTTTTGAGCCGATGGGGGCATTTTATGTATTCCCAAACATCAGCCGTTTTGGTATGACGAGCGAGGAGTTTGCTAAAACACTTCTCGAAAAAGAACACGTTGCGGTAGTGCCGGGGTCTGCATTTGGCACATGCGGGGAAGGTTTTTTGCGAATTTCCTATGCATATTCCATTGAAGACTTAAAGAAGGCACTGGTTAAAATTCAGAATTTTATAGACACTATTTCGTAATTATGCTATTATTGAGATAAGATTGTGCAGAGGAGAGAGAATATGGCTACTTTAAATGCGGAACATATCAATCCTTTTTTGATGGCGGCGAAAAAGATATTGCAGGACATGTGCTTTGTCGATGTTGCAATACAAAAGCCGATACTGAAGGAAGCAAAATTTGACCATGATAACTGGGTCATTATTATCGGCGTAACCGGGGAAATGCGTGGACAGGTACTGATTGGAATGACAGAAGAAAATGCATGTGCGATTGCTTCTAAGATGTGTATGATGGAAGTAAAGACGATTGATGATTTCGCGTCCAGTGCAATTAGTGAGTTAGGAAACATGATTATGGGAAATGCGGCAACCGTATTCTCATCAAACGGTGTTGGAATTGATATTACACCGCCGACATTATCGCATGGTGAAGTGAGTTTTACGAATAACTTTGCTAAGACTTTGTGTGTGCCGATGGTATTTGCAGACGGCAGTGGAAGCATCGATTTGTTCCTTGCACTCAGACAGGAAGATTAATATGTTAAACATTGTATTATTAGAACCGGAAATCCCTGCGAATACCGGGAATATAGGAAGAACCTGCGTGGCAGCCGGTGCTAAACTTCATCTGATTGAGCCGATGGGCTTTCAGATTAATGAAAAGCAGGTCAAAAGAGCAGGACTTGATTATTGGGATAAATTGGATTACACAATTTATGACAGTTATCCGGATTTTTTAGAGAAAAATCCGGGCGCCAAAATTTACATGGCAACGACAAAAGCAAAGCATATTTACAGCGATGTTTCATTTGAAGAAGACTGCTATATTATGTTTGGCAAAGAAAGTGCCGGAATCCCGGAGGAGATTCTGGTGGAGAATGAGGAAACAACGATTCGGATTCCGATGTATGGCGAGATTCGATCGCTCAATCTGGGTAATTCTGTTGCAATTGTTTTGTACGAAGCACTCAGGCAGCAGGGCTTTCCGGAACTCAATCCGATGGGGCATCTTCATCATTCTCATTGGAAAGATGGCACGGTATAGGAAACTGCAAAGGGAACTTTTTGAAAAAGTTCTCTTTTTTTGCAACTTTTTCAAATGTTGAATCGTTATGTAGGTAGAAAGGGGAAAAACAATGATAGATGTGGCAGCCAATCCATCGGACGCGGTGGAAAAAGCCCTGGACTTATTTGGCAATGATATATTGCGGTTAGCCTATTCCTACATGAAAAGCAGGGAGGATGCGGAAGATATTGTTCAGGAGGTGCTGATTCGCCTTATGCAGTCAGCAGGAGTATTTGAAGATGAGAGTCATGAAAAAGCGTGGCTTCTAAAGGTAGCGTCGAATTTGTGCAAGGACAAGTTGAAATCGGCGTCCAGACAGAGGGAGGTGGCAATACCGGAAGGGTACGATGTGGCAGATGAGAAGCAGGAGCAAAAAGAAGAAAGCGATATTTTGCAAATCATATCACAATTGCCTGAAAAGTACCGGAGTGCCATCCATTTGTATTATTACGAAGAGTACTCCGTTAAGGAAATTGCAGAGATATTAGAGAAGAAAGAGACTACGATACGGTCTCTTTTGAAACGCGGGCGGGAGAAACTAGCGAGGATGCTTCCTCAGCAGATGAAAGGAGATGATGGTCATGCAGCAGGAATATAAAGAAGCAATGGAAAAAATTTCCCTTAGTGACAGCGATAAAAAGCGAATACTTGCCAATGTGAAAAAAGCCTGTGAAGAGTCGGAAGAAAAAGTGATTTCGATGGACGAATTTAAGAAAAGACCACGTTTCTCCGCTCGTCAAAAAGGAATGGCGGCTGCCGTTGCGGTACTTGTTGTTGCCATTACAGCTGTTGTATCAAAAGGATTTTTTGGAGGAAAATTAAAGAAACTGCCAAAGCAGGGTGAAATTGTAGCAAGCAGTGATGAAGAAGAGTGGCAGGAATTAGATTCCATTGAGGCAATTGCTAAAGAGACGGACTGCCGCACGTATAAGCTTGGTAATGTTTCCAAATCATATCGTGTAAAAAAGGTTGAAGTCAAGAAAAAAGCAAAGCACGTAAAAATAACGTATCGGAATAAAAAGAAAAAAGACAAGATTCTCTTTGAGTACAAAGAGGAAGAAAATGCACCGGATGTAATTAATCAGTTTACGGAGAAAAATGAACTGAAGAAGGAGACGGTGGATGATTCGGAAGTAACCATGTATGGTGATGAAAAATGTGATGCTATGACATGGCAGAAGGAATCCTGCACATTTGCTGTGAAGATGAGTACGGCGTGCAGTACGGATAAAGCAAAGAAAATTGTTTCGGGAACCAAAGAGGAAAACAAACCGGACAAAGATACCGATGCTAAGGTGAAAAAGGATGAAAAGCACATCGCAAGCAATGCGGTGGGCTGGAGTGGTAAGGAAAGCGAGTCCGATGATAAGGAGCGCAGACGTGTGCTCCGCAAGATTTATGATATGTACGGATTCCGCGTGACTGTTGAGGACCCGGCAAGAAAAGTGATTTACAAGGTAGTGGATGATTTTGAATCATTTAGTTTCCATTATGATGAACTTTCGGAGCTGGAAAATCAGCGGATTATCGGATATGCCGGAGGTGATGGCTGTCCATCCGGTGTACTCGATGGCTTTGAAAAAATGCAGGACATTGAAGTGAATGGATTAACCATAACGTGGTATCAGAATAAGAAAGACGAATCCTTATTCTACTTTATGAAACGCAAGGTTGCCATATCCCTTTTGATTAAAGACTGGTCCGGTGAAAATACGGAAAATATGCTCAGCGGACTCATTAGTGTAATCCGTATTTCCCTGGATGCTGCCCATGATGACAAGGGAGATAATAGTAGCTCAGATTCGGAAAATAATAGCGACAAGAATACAGATAATGATGACGCAGAGCCAACCGACAATGCTGACAACACAAGCAACAATGAAAGTGTAGAGGCATATCGTCAGGCAGCGCAGGATATTCAGTATGCGGTGGCAGACGGAAGTTTGAAAAAACTTTCTTCCTATATCCGCTTCCCATTAAGTATTAAAGGACTTGGTGTGACGGTTTCCAGTGCAAAAGAGTTTCAGGCATTGGATTCGTCAAAGATTTTCACCGGTGAATGGGTAGATGCGGTAGTATCGTATGATGCCGGTAAGATTAAGAGCAGTACAAAATCCTTTACAATGGGAGATGGCAGCCGCAAACTTGTGTGCCAGATAAAAAATGACTCCGTTGTAATAACGGAGCTTCATGTAAACAGTGATGAGGTGCAGCCGGATACTGAGCCGACTGACTCCCCATCCGAGGAATAATCCCCTTTCTTTATGCTTTTGGTAAAGTAAATACAAATTCAGAACCAACGCCTACAGTGCTGACAACATCAATTGTCTGCTTGTGGGCGTTTATGATTTCCCGGCAGATGGCAAGCCCCAGTCCGGAGCCTAATTTGTCTTTGCCACGGGATAAATCGGTTTTGTAAAAACGGTCCCAAATCAGATTTAGGTCCTCACGCGGAATCCCGATGCCGGAATCCTTTATCGAAATAAAAACTTTTTCCCCTTTAGTAAAGGTATGCAGGCAGATTTCCGATTCTTCGTGGCTGAACTTAATTGCGTTATCACAGAGATTTCTAAGAACCTGTAAAATCTTTTGCTTATCGGCGTAAACAAGAAGTTCTTCCGGCTCACAGAAATCGTAAGTGAAGGTGATTTGCTTATTGGAAGCTGTTCCTTCCAGACTTTCGCAGGTCATTTTGACTGCTTTGTGAATGTCGAATGATTCCTGCTCCAGCATAATATTGTCGCGGTCGTAGTTGTTCATATCAATTAAATTTGATGTTAATTTCGTCAGCCGCTCGGTTTCATACAAAATAATATCTAAATATTTTTCCTGATTATCCGCCGGAATCACGCCATCTTTCATCGCCTGAACATAACCCTGAATACTTGTTAAAGGGGAGCGGAAATCGTGCGAAATGTTAGAAATAAATTTTCGCTGGTACTCATCAAATTTACTGAGTTCTGCTCCGATAACATTCAGTGTTTTTGCCAATTCGCCGTATTCGTCTTGAGATTTAATGAGAATCGGCGGATTTTCGTGGTTAATCGAGAATTGGCTGGCACCTTTACGCAGTTTGTGCAAAGGGCGTACATTGAAAACGTAAATGAGCAGGAACACAAAACCGACAATTGCCATAATCAGATAGAAAAAGGTTGTTAATATATTGGTGTAATATATGGCACGATTGTTGATAAACTGGTTCGGCTGTGCGAGAACAAGGTAGCCGTTTAAGTAGGCACTCTGTTCCATTGGCAGAATGACACAGGTTGAATTCTCGGACAAGAGACCGCTGAGTGTCGTGTCTTTAATCACGTCTTCATGAAGGAAAGAGGAACTTCCCTGATAGATATTATACGTTTTTTCAGTGTCTGTGTTGAGAATTACATCGCCATCGCTGCACACAATTAAGATTTCTGCTTCAGCGGCTTCGGACGCCATTTTCAACTGGTCCCGTAACGATAAAATGGTCGTTTTTGTATAGCGCTGTTCATTGATGTGCGAGCCAAGCAGCGTGATTCCGACACTGCGGAGATTACTAATGCTTTCGGACTCAACACGCTCCGAAATATAGTCGCGTCCAACGGTTGTTATCAGGTAAAAAGTGATGGCAAACAGGACGAGATAAAATGCTAATAACTTTCGACCGAGGGTCGTCTTTAAGTATTTTTTCATACGAAGTCTCCTATGCGTTTACTTCAAATTTGTAGCCAATGCCCCATACAGTCGTAAGAGACCATGCCGGGGTCTCGGTTAATTTCTCGCGGATTCGTTTGATATGAACATCCACGGTTCGGGTTTCACCAATGTATTCATACCCCCAGATTTGGTCTAAAAGCTGCTCTCTTGTAAATACCTGATTCGGATGAGAAGCAAGGAAGTACAACAGCTCCAGCTCTTTTGGCGGCATTTCAATTGGTTTTTCATGGTCGGTTACAGAATAGTTTGCAAGGCTGATAACAAGACCATCGTAAGTTACGACATCTTTCGGCTCGTCTTTGGCAGCGGAAGCCACTCTTGCCTGCTGGTTGTCGAACCGGCGTAAAACGGCTTTCACGCGTGCCACAACTTCTTTTGGCTCAAATGGTTTGATGATGTAGTCATCTGCACCAAGTTCAAGTCCTAACACTTTGTCGAAAGTTTCTCCCTTAGCAGACAGCATAATAACCGGTGTCGTATACTGCTTGCGAATCTCCCGCAGTACGTCATAGCCGTCAATACCGGGCAGCATGATGTCGAGTAAAATTAAGTCCGGCTGAAAACTTTGATGCTTTTCCAAGGCGGTTTCGCCATCTTCTGCAATTTCACATTGAAAACATTCTTTTGTTAAATACAATGCGATTAACTCTGCAATATTGGCATCGTCATCGACGATTAGAATTTTTCTTTTTTCCATAAATGATTCCTCTTTTCTCTGTTTGGATTTATGTGTCTTTTATCACTTAAATTCAACTACAGTTACGCCATATCCGCCTTCCCCGTATTCTCCCATGCGGTAACTTTTGACGTACTTGCTTTTTTTGCAGTGGTTTTGGACAGCGTTTCGCAGGGCACCGGTGCCGACTCCGTGGATGATGGTTACCTGATGGAGTTTGGCAAGGTAGGCGTCATCTAAATATTTGTCAAGCAGAAAAAGGGCTTCGTCCACCGTTTTTCCGATTAAATTGATTTCCGGTGAAATAGTCATTGCCTTTGCCATTTTCATGTTTCTTGCATGGGTAATGGATGCTTCTTTTTTGGCAGCTTTGGTTTCCTGCTCCAAAAGTTCTAGGTCGCTTACGGAAACTTCCGAGCGCAAAATGCCCATTTGGACAAAACATTTTCCTTTGCTGTTTGGAAGCGTGCTCACGGTTCCTTTAATACCCATCGAATGAACCATAACAATGTCACCAATCTGCAATTTGTCCGGTGCTTTCTTTGGTGTGTTTTTGGTTCCCTCTATCGTCAGTTCGCTCTCAGTTTCGTTGAGCGCTTTGCGCAGGTTTGCACGCTCTTTTTCCATTTCTTTTGTCATGCCGGAACCTTTCATCCACTTGTTGTACTTGCGGATGGATTCGTCGGCAGTGTCCTTTGCCTTTTGGATAATCTCGTGGGCCTCTTCGTTTGCACGTCGTAAAATTTTATCCTTGGCGGCATCAATCCGCTCGTTTTTCGCTTTCATTTTATCACGGAAATGCTCTGCTTCTTCGCGGATTTTTTTCGCTTTCTCACGCTCTTTTTCAGCGGCGGTTCTGGCATCCTCAAGTCCTGTGACAACATCTTCAAAACTGCGGCTGTCGGAGTCGACAAGTTTGCCGGCTTCATCAATAATTTCTTTTGGGAGTCCTAATTTTCCGGATATTGCAAACGCATTACTTTTTCCCGGAACGCCGACTAACAGCCGGTAAGTCGGCTGCAAAGATTCTACGTCAAATTCACACGAAGCGTTTTCCACGCCATCGGTGGACAGAGCATAAATTTTTAATTCGCTGTAGTGCGTCGTAGCCATAGCGGTTACATTTCGGTTATGCAGATTATCTAAAATCGCAATTGCGAGCGCAGCACCCTCCGTTGGGTCGGTTCCGGCGCCAAGCTCATCAAAGAGTGCCAGCGTCTTTTTGTTCGCGCGTTTCAAAATATAAACGGTGTTTACCATGTGGGAGGAGAATGTACTCAGACTCTGCTCAATACTCTGCTCATCGCCGATATCGGCGTAAACTTCTTCGTATACGCGCAGATGCGAGTGGTCATATGCCGGAATATGCAGACCGGCCTGTCCCATCAGAGTAAATAATCCAACCGTTTTTAACGATACTGTTTTACCACCGGTATTTGGTCCGGTGATAATCAGTAAATCATAAGTTTTTCCGAGTGTGACATCAATCGGTACGACTTTATCTTTTGGAATCAGCGGGTGACGTCCCTTTTTAATATGGATGTAATCCTGGTCAAAAAGTGGTTCGCTTCCCTGCATTTTTTTTGAAAGTTTTGCCTTTGCAAAGATAAAGTCAAGTTCCGCAAGCAGCAACACATTTCGCTGTAAATCTTCGGCGTAAGGCGCTGCAAGAGCGCTTAACGACGCCAGTATTTTTTCAATTTCTTCCTGCTCTTTCATACCCAGTTCCGCCAGCTCATTGTTTAGCTGCACAATTGCCATCGGCTCAATGAAAAAGGTCGAGCCGGTTGAACTTTGGTCATGAATCATACCCGGAAAAGTAGATTTATATTCCTGCTTAACCGGCAGACAATACCTGCCGTTTCGCATGGTGACGATGTTGTCACGCAGCATGGAGCCGGATAGATTCATAGTTGCCGTCAATTGCTCGCGTACTTTATCGTTCGTAGTTTTCATGGCACGGCGAATTCGTTTCAGTTCGGAACTCGCATCATCTGCCATTTCTTCCGGACTCAAAATGCAGCGGTTGATTTCCAGACGCAAATCCGGCAAATCCATAAGTGCACCAAAGCGTCCCGAAAGTGCATCTTTCAAATCTTCAAACTTGGCATCATAAGCGATGGCATCTTTGGCAATCTCCAAACACCGGGCGATGTCAAGAAGTTCACCCATGCCGAGCACGCCGCCTTTTTCCAGCGGCACCAGACTTGGGCGAATATCCGTTAGCCCATGAAATGACAGACGTCCCTGCTTCAAAAGACGCATGAGTGCGTGCGAAGTTTCAGTCTGCCAGCTAATGATTTCTTCCCTCTTTGACGAAGGCAAGAGGTGCCGTATGCTTTCCTTCGCAAGCGGTGTGTCTGCCTCCTCAAGAAGCATGTCAATGATTTTATAATATTCAAGTGTTTGTAATACTTTTTTGTTCACAATGGAAACTCCCTTCGTGTAGTGACGCATGGAGGGCGGCGCAGCCGCCCTCCTGCACTGCTATTGTACAATATTTGGTTTCTGTTTGTAAAGGGAGCGTTGCGTTTTTAGTTCCGTAAATTACTAGGAAAAGTGGTGGCTCTAGTGGGCGTTTTCACTCGTTGAGTGCGTAGCGGTATGGATGCCTATGCTAACGCATGTACAGGCATCTCATACCGACGCACTCAAAACCCACTAGAGCCACCACTTTTTCTGGTAATTTACTGGAATCCTAAAAACTTGGCAACGGTTCTGATGGATGAAGGGGAGTTTGTTTTGGGGATTGGTTTGCGGTGTGTGCGTTTGGGCGAGACGACGTGGCTTTATGGGGGCTAGGCAACTCTTTTTCTGTGATTAGCGTTATAGGGTTGCATTTTGATGCGTTTTTGCCCTGAAATTCGACCTTATCAAGGAAAATTACGAGGTAAATGCAACGTTTTCCGCAAATTTTTGCCTTAATGGTTGTTTTTGCTGAAAAAGCATGCAACTCTTTTTGTGCTTTTCGAGGGAAACGGTTGTTTATGGGGGGAGGGGCAGTGACTTGGGTTAAGTGTTTGCTGCGGATTTCATTTGGATTGCAGTAATTTAGGAGAAAAACTTTGTGACGAGTGGGTTTTGAGTGCGTCGGTATGTGGCACTGGTAGTTTCAGTGCCCATACTGCTACGCACTCAATTAACGAGAGTGCCCACGAGACGCAAAGCTTTTCTCTTAAATCACGGAACCCAAATAAACCCCAAAACTCCATCTTGAATAATTCTACCAGTTGTTTTACAATAGAGTCATGAATACACAAACACGAAGAAAAATGATTGCAAGTTTCATATTTGTCATTCTCGTATGCGGCGTCCTTTTTGACCATGTGCCTGACCGCACAGTCATTTCGCAGGGTTGTTCGAATACGATTTCTTCGGATGCGCGAATTGATGGCTCTGGGATTAAATATGCCATCCGCGGCGAGCGTTTTTCAGAGCAGACGCCAATTGTCTGTCTGCTTCGCAGCACTGCAAGAAATACCGGATATTTATCGAGAACACCGCTTGTTTTAGCCGGTTTTGGTTCTCTTATATTTCTCGCTATATTAACAGCACTCTTATTACATCTCTATGCGAAAGGACACGACACAGGCAGCCGCCTGCGCATTTTACGATGGCTCTTTCGGACGGACGGAAAAAAACGCACCTTACATATTGGATAATTGAATAAAGATGGTTTGTTCTTTTGCTGTAAATCTGCTATTTTTTCATGTCATGTCTTTGATTTTTGGCAAAAGGACGCGGGCTTGTTATGTCGAAAATTAAATATGGAGGAAAATGATTATGTTGGGAACAATTTTTTTGAATGTAGTTATTTTTATCGGAGGCGCTTGTGGTGTACTTAGTTGTTTATACATGGTACTGTCGCTGATTGCTGTCCTGTTTTACAAGGTTTTCAGACGAATCCGTTTTGGAATTTCATTGTTTGATTAACTGAACTTGGTGAAAAACACCTTGCTTGTTCCCTCCTTTTCTATTATTATGGTATCAGGGTCGAAAAGTTAGCAATCCGGATAACATAAGTTATAAGTTCTCAAAGTCAAAAGAGCTGAAGTTAAGGAGGGAACATTTTTGAAAAAATGGATGCAATTCGTGGGGGTGCCTTTTTTAGTGGCAGGAATTTTTGGAATGATGATAGGACCAAATGTAAACGTGTCCGCCGACGAGCCAACGGCGGCTTCGGGTTCTGGCGTGACAATTGAAACATCGGCAGAAACTCCGCTTGGTGCGGCGGTTATTATAGCGGCAAAAAAAGCGTCTTCATTAAAACAGGTTACAATTACATGGACGCAGAGCGGAGAGGCACAGGGTGCCGTCATTTTTAGAAAAAGCGAGAAAAGTGATTTTGCAGAAATTGAGCGGATTTCGGATGGTACGCCGGGAAATAAAACGTATGTGGACAAGTCGGTGAAAGCAGGAAAAACTTACATTTATCAGGTCTGCGTGTTCCGTACACGTGCGGATGGTACGACACAGGTGCAGACAGAGGCAAAAACGGCATCGGTAAAATTGGTGCCGGGGAAAATTAAAGGGCTTAGGGCGAAAAAAAGAGGAAGAAAAATTGTGGTAACCTGGAAGAAAACAAAAAGTGTTTCCGGTTATCAGGTTTATACGAAAGTGTTTGTAAAAGGTATTAAGACAAAGTACAGCAGAGCGAAAACGCAAAAAGGGCGCAGCTACAAGCGCGGCATGCTTGTTCACGGCATGAAATACGGCTTTATGGTGCGTGCTTATAAAAAGATAAATGGCAAAAAAATCTACGGACCATTTACGGCTGTGAAAAAAAGATACTAATATGAAATGGAGATAAAAAAATGAATTATTTGAAGGATTACCGCGAAGGTGAAAAGTTTGTTGGCACGTATTTGTGTAAACAGAAACAGATTTTGAAAACAAAGGCAGGAAAAACGTATTATTCCCTGACCTTACAGGATAAAACGGGAACCGCAGACGGAAAAATCTGGGAGCTGAATAATGGCATTGCCAATTTTGAGCCAATGGATTATATTCACTGCGAAGGAATGGTAACGAGTTTTCAGGGAAATTTGCAGATGAACATTTCCCGCGTCCGCATCAGCGACGAGGGCGAATATGACCCGGCGGATTATGTGCCTTGCACGAACAAAGATGTTGGAGAAATGTTTAGCCGCATTTTGAAATATGTCGCAAGTGTGCAGAATAAATATCTGCGAAAAATTTTGGAAATGTATTTTGTGGAAAATAAAGAGTTTGTGGATGCGTTTAAGAAGCATTCGGCAGCGAAGAGTGTTCATCATGGTTTCATGGGCGGACTTTTGGAGCATACGCTCAGCGTCACCGATATGTGCCAGTATTTTGCGGAGCATTATCCAATGATTCACAGAGATTTGCTCATTACAGCGGCGTTGTTCCACGATATGGGAAAAATTCAGGAAATTTCGGATTTTCCAATGAATGATTACACGGATGATGGCCAGCTTCTCGGTCACATTTACATTGGCGCACGCTGCATGGAAAATGCGGCAGCACAGATTCCTAATTTCCCGCCAAAATTGAAAAATGAACTCGTTCATTGTATTCTTGCGCATCATGGCAAGATGGAATTTGGCTCGCCGAAAGTGCCGGCGATTATGGAGGCAATGGCGTTACATATGGCGGATAACGCCGACGCGAAATTGCAGACTTTGACGGAAGTATTTACTCAGGCAGGCGACAACATGGGATGGCTTGGTTTCAACCGCATGTTTGAGAGCAATTTGAGAAAAACTTCAGAGGAGTAATGGACTTGGAAAAGAAGAAATTGCAGTTTAAGAAAAATGATGAAATTGTCATTACGATTGAAGATTTAGGAAAAGACGGAGAGGGTATCGGTCATGTAGATGGCTATGCCCTTTTTGTAAAGGGTGCGCTTCCGGGCGAAAAGGTTTTGGTGCACCTGATGAAATTAAATAAAAATTATGGCTTTGCGCGCTTGGTTGAAATTTTAGAGCCGTCAAAGGAGCGCATGACGCCGTCGTGCTCTTCTGCATCTTTGTGTGGTGGTTGTACGCTGCAGCATTTTTCTTACAAAGGCCAGCTTGCCTTCAAGGAAAAGAAAGTAAAAGATTGTCTGGAAAGACTCGGCGGGGTGGATTTATCTTCTGTCACATGGCTTCCGATTTTAGGAATGACGGGCGAAAATGAATCTCCGTGGCATTACCGCAACAAAGCACAGTTTCCGGTTCGTGAAGATGAAAATGGAATCCCGCAGACTGGCTTTTTTGCCGGACGGAGCCATCGCTTAATCCCTGCATCGTCATGTGCCATTCAGCACCCGGTAATCAATGAAGTTGTCGAAACCGTAATGGATTTTCTGCGTGCGTATGGTATTTCTGCCTACCGTGAGGAAAGCCACAAGGGGCTCGTGCGCCATATTTACGTGCGCCGCGGCTACCACACCGGACAGATTATGGTGTGCCTTGTTATAAATGGAAATGAGCTGCCGCACGCCGCAGAATTCATTACACGTCTTCGAACGATTGAGGGAATGACAAGTATCTGCCTCAACCTCAACACCAAGAAAACAAATGTAATTCTCGGTCCTTCCACAAAACTTTTGTGGGGCAGCCCTGCCATCGAGGACAAAATCGGCGGCATCCGCTACCAGATTTCGCCACAGTCCTTTTATCAGGTCAATCCGGTTCAAACCGAAAAACTGTATCAGACAGCACTCGATTTCGCTGATTTGCAGGGGGATGAGCGTGTCTGGGATCTCTACTGTGGCATCGGAACCATTTCTCTATTTCTCGCAAAAGTAGTACCAAACGGTCAGGTAACCGGCGTCGAAATCGTTCCGGAAGCCATCGAAAATGCCAAGAAAAACGCAGTATTGAACGGTATCTCCAATACGTCATTTTACTGTGGCGCAGCAGAAGACGTTGTAACAGATATGGTCGCTAAGCGCCGCACGCCGTCAAAAGAAGACACAAATGGTGCGCTCGCCGACGTCGTTGTCGTCGACCCACCGCGTAAGGGGTGCGATGCGAAACTTTTGGATACCATTGTTACGATGAACCCTGAAAAGATTGTTTATGTCAGCTGCGACCCGGCGACACTCGCCCGTGATGTGAAGGTGCTTGGGGAGATGGGGTATGAGGTGAAAAAAGTCCGGGCTTGCGATATGTTTCCGCAGGGGGGGCATGTGGAGACAGTGGTTGGATTACAACGGAAAGATATGTAGAAATCCTTGAATTTACGCACTTTACAGAGTTTTGGACTTTTAATGAAGTTGGTGTAAATCATAAAGAAAAAGTACAAGTTCGTAAAGTGGAGGTGTCTGTGGTACTTGACCTAGATATTTGCAAAAGAGAGTCCGTATTTATTAACAGAGGTGGAGAAGAAAAGTCAGTAAATCGATAATGATTTGCTGACTTTTACAACCCACAAATGTTGATTCACAACATTATAGATAGATATTGTATGGACTTATCGATATAATAGTTATAAATAAAGTGAGGGCGATGCTGCAATCAAGATTTGTCTGAATGTGCTCCCAGATGAGTCTGAAACATTTGCTGTTATCGTAACAATCTATGATACGCAAAAGAGTTTCAGAGTTTTGGCATGGTAAGCAACATTTATGTGCATGTAATGGATGAGGATGCCGGGGAAGAACTGCTCTGATTTGCTCTCGGTGAAGATTTTCTACGGAAACCGCTTTGGTCGTTTCGGAAATTTGTAAACACAATGGTGAATGGAAATTTAAAGCTGTTGGCAGTGGATGTGAAGGTGGATTACAAGCACTATGCAGCCGGGATAGAGTGGATAGCAAATCGGAATAAATGACCGGAATATATACACAAAGGAGGCAGACAATCCCTTGTGGTTATAGACTTCAGTCTGTAGCATTTTGTAAATAATACAAAATGCTGTAAAAAAGAAAATTATGTTTTATTTTTTTTCAAAGAATGATTTTTGAATTCATGCATTGAATCCTTCTTTTTTTGACAAGATCTGATTATATTTCCTGGTACTATAATAGAAAGAGGCGTTATATATAGCAAAAATTTATAAAAAATTGGTCATACTTCTTATTAAGAAATATGAGAGAAATAATCAATGGAGGAGAGATTGTTATGATTTTAACAGAGCACGAACAGGAAAGCATGTGCAAGATGTAACAGAATCAAATTGGTGAAGAATGCAAAAATGGAAGACGGTTGTAAGGGCATGGATACGATTTTGCATTTTTAGAACTGCAGGAGTGCTAAAAACATGAATATAGATACAGAACAATATATTATAAAAAACATGAAATGATTTTATGGATGTTTTTCTTATGCTGAGTACATATGATAAAAATTTTGAGAAAAAACTTATTAAAAGTGATGCATAGGAAGTTTATCAAGCTCTTATATATATAGCAGACTCAAGACAGCTTGAGACGGACTTTATGTTCAATGAATTTCTGAAGTGGCTTAGACAGTTAGCAACAAAAAAATGGAGTAAACAAAAAAGTAATTCGCTTCAAATAAGTTTGGGTTGTATATCGTTACATTATTTGGTAACATGAAAGGAGAGCAGAACAATGCTTGGATTTTGGGAATCAAAAATTAATGTTAGGTATGAGGAGGCACAGGAAATGAGTTTAGATCATATACTTAGGAATGCCAATGCAGGAGATGACGCACTTGCATTGAACGAAAAATTTAGAACAATACGATATATTTCTGATAAAGAATACTATGACGATGTTTATAAGTATGTAGAGCCATTGTTTTCTTTAGCTTCAGCCGACAATCTTTCACCAAGATTTATAATATTTTCAGCTCCTGGTGCAACCGGAAAGACCGCATTGGCTAAATATATCTGTCATCATAAAGGTGGTATTTATTGGGATTTGCCCGATAATAAAGTGGCCGAATACAGTTTGCAGGGGGCGTTGCAGAATGCTGTAGGTATTGAGAATTTGAGTACATTCTATACTAGATTAAAGAATGGGAAAGATTTTTTGGTCATAGATGGATTTGATGAGGCGGAGGCTGGATCTGGTCGGTCAGGTATAGAATTTTTTCTAAGAGACTTGAACAGCATTACAAATGGTTGCGAGCATACTTGCGCTGTGTTGACAGCAAGAACTGAAAGTGCAATATTTATCAAAAACTATTTGAAAAATAACAAAATTTCATTTATTCATTATGAAGTCGGGTACTTTGCTGAACACGCTGCAAAACAGTATATTGTGAATGGATTGGATAAGATGCATGTAAAGTATACGGATGTAGTAAGGGGGTGTATAAATGCACAGTTTAAGACAATACGGGAGAAACTTATGAATAAGGATGTAGATTCATTTTTGGGATATGCACCTGTATTAAAGGCATTAACTGTGGCATATGACGAAGAAAAGAACACCCTTCATTTGCTCGAAAAAACATTGGATTCAGAAAATAGCTGTCACTTACTTAAAACTATTCTGGATGATTTATTAGAGAGAGAAAGAGGGAAATTTCTGAAAGCTTTGAAAGTTAAATTGCCAAAAGTTGCTACATTTTCAGAAAATGTTTATTGCAAACAGGAGCAACTTCTGAGAATTTTCGGGAAATTAGCCTATAATGATGAGTCTCTTTTTGTCCCGAATATTGATGAGTCAATTCCTGTTGAATATCATGAAGAGTACATGGAGGTCATAAACACACAGTTATCCCAACATCCATTTATCAAGATTATTGAAAAGGATAATATGCCTTATTATGAGTTTGCAGGTGTGGCCTTTCAGGATTTTGTAGTAGCATTTAGCCTATCATTTGCTGATTCACGGGAATTTGTTCGGGAATATCTTAGTGGATTAAACAAATACTGTCCTTCGCAGTTATTGATAGAGTTTTATAATATTTTTTCAAACGGACACATGGAAGGCGTTGATATTCCTTTATTTTATAATTCATTTCGTGCGCATTCCCAGGTTACTGATAAAGTAATAATTCATATCAATGGGGATAAAGACGATTGTTCAATTGAATTTACGCTTAAAAAACAAACATCTGATACACTATCATTAGTATTCACTATAACTGATTTAGCAAAAGGTATCTATATTGATCAATTGTCTAATTGTTATATTGATGTTGATGGAGATGTTCATGTTGGTAATTCCAAAAATGAAGCAAGAATCAATAACTCTGTAATAAATTGCAATAATATTATTTGGAAGAGCGAGAGAGTCTCTATTGAAGCATATTCACCTGGTGAGTGTGTTTTAATTGCAAATTTGATGGAATGTGAAAACAATATGTTGCCAATGTTTGATGTTAGGCTAGATAAGAAGCAAAATTTAAAGATATTTTGTCCTTCTTTGAGAGGTTATTTTAAATTAATTCCTTATCATGCTGAGCCACAAAGTGATAGTGTAGGCAACAGCTTTATGCCATTTGCTAATTTAGTGAGACGTATTTTTAGCTGCTTACGTTCACATAGTAAGGATGCCCCAGCCAGAAAAATTGACTTTATTAATAATCGTATCATTAGTTCTAGTGAAGAAAAAAGGAAAATTTTGGATTTCCTTTTGAATACAGGTGTTTTATACACAGATGAACAGGATTGGTTGTATAAACTCAAAACAGATAAATTATCTGACTATGCCATCAAGTGGCAGGAGGTAAGAGATGGGGATTTTGCATCATTAGAAAATTTATACTCTGCATATTTTGAAACTCAATCATAAGGGGTTGAAAAATACCTAGCAAGAGATTGCTGAGAACATGAGAAATAAATCGTTATATATAGCAAAAATTCATAAAAATTGGCCATATGGTGCTAGAATATAAATAGTACAAGCCAAAATGAGAAATTCCAAATACATATAAGCATGGTATAATAGATACATGCTGAAGGAGGATCTCATATGGCAAAGCAACATGACAAACAATTTAAACTTGATGCACTCCAATACTATGAAGATCATAAAGATCTCGGTGTGCGTGGATGTGCAGAAAATCTTGCCATCGGCTACAGCACATTAACTAAGTGGCTGAAAGATTTCCGGGAATCCGGCGATATTCTTGTCCGTGATTCCGGCAATTACGCATCCGATGAGCAAAAGGAAATTGCTCGTCTCAGACGTGAATTGCGTGATGCCCAAGATGCATTTGATGTATTAAAAAAGCAATCAACATTCTGGGAAAATGACGGAAGCCATTTATCTCGAAGTATCTGAGAAGACGGAAACTGCCAAAAAGGCTGGATGTCGGGTTTCCGTCTCCGGAATGTTGAAATTTTTAGGTGTCTCACGTTCAGGATATAATGCCTGACTTCACCGCGTGCCTTTTGCCACAGAAAAACGCCGTAGGGGCGTAAAAACAAAAGTACAGGATATTTATGATGATTCCCAAGCAGAACAACAGTGCGCCCAAAATCGCTGCAGAACTGCGCAAAATCGGTGAAGTCATTTTGGAAAGAACTGTTGGAACATACATGCGTCAAATGGAAATCCGTGCTCAGTGGAGCAAGCTATGGACAATCACCACAAAAGATTCTGATTTCAGCACTGAATTACAAAATATCCTTGATGAGCAGTTTAATTCTGAACGCCCGAATGCAGTCTGGTGTTCGGATATTATCTACATCTGGACAATAGACGGATTTGTCTATCTGACCAGTATTATGGATTTATTTTCCAGAAAAATCATAGCCTGGACGCTTTCCGAAACACTGGAAGTATCCTGCGTGACTGATGCAATCAATAAAGCCAAAGCCCGTCGAACTATTGACCAACCATTAATCATTCATTCAGATGGTGGCAGTCAGTATGTTGCAAAGGAATATAAAAAGGCAACCGAAAACATGCGGCGCAGTTACTCGAAAAAAGCGTTCCCATGGGATAATGCATTGAATCCTTCCATTCTATTATCAAACGTGAATGGCTCAATCGCTTTAAAATCTGCGATTATAAGCAAGCATATCGTTTGATTTTCGAATATCTGGAAGTTCTTTACAACACAAAACGAATTCATAGCCATTGCGATTACATGTCGCCGTATGAATTCGAACGAGTATACGAGAAGTCACATACTAAGGCTGAGCTTTTGGCAGGTTAAAATGGGAGAAATTTCTCATTTTATTTTAACTTGTACTAAATCTTGACATAGAACCAAATGGGCTGCCATTAAAGCTGGAGGGCTTGAATGTTGATGCGGTGTATGAAAACTTTGTGCGCCAGATAGCCGGAGATAAGTTAAAGACTGAAGCAACCGGTGAAAGCCTGAAAGAGTCTGTTACGTGAGACGAACAGAAGCAGGCATTACAAAAGCAGATAACAACACTGCAAGCGAAAATCCGTAAGGAAAAACGGCTTAATAAACAGATGCAAATGAATGCAGAGTTGAAGAGGTTGAGGAAGGAGCTGAATCTTATTTGAAAAACTGGATAAAGAAAAATTACAAAACTCTCTTAGTTGTATTGGGATTTATTTTGATAGGTCCTATTGTAATCAATAGCCTTTTCAAATTGCATACCTCATTAGACTTCTTTGTAGCAGAGTGGGATGCATCAGCAATGCTTTCTTACTATGGAACGATAGTTGCTGCAGTAATTGCTATTTATGGAATATTTGTTACAATACAATATAGTCAAAAAAGTTATAAGGATGATGTAAGAGACCGCTCAATGCCTTTTATTGTAATAGATATGCTGAAAACAAGTTCATACAGAAATCTGATGAAGCCGAATAATGCAGAAGCTACTACAGAGCCAATTGAAGGATATCGAGAGTATAAACTAACAGATTATTATTGCATTTTGGATAAAGGAAAAATTGAGTATAAGACTGGACTGACAAAGTCACAGCAGGACTTACTTAATAACGGTGGAATGAGATGGGTAACTTGCGAAAATGGTGCTAGCATGCAAGTTGTAGATGAAATTTGTATTCCCTTTGAAATAGAAAATGTTGGCAATGCTACGGCGATAAGAATGCGGTATGGAATTAATCATAAAGAAGCAAGCGAAGTAGATAGAAGATATTTGCCATCGATATCACTAAAACCTGGAATACCGATAATGTTTCATGTATTTTCGGAGGACTGTTCGAAAAACAGTTTGACTTTGGGACAATATATACTTTCATTCTATTATGAAGACATTTATTCAAATAGATACGAACAGTATTTTGACATAAATATTGAATATAATGATGAGAAAAATTGTCCTACTTGTTCGGTAGATATGAGTCATGTTCAAAAATTTTTAGGAGGAAAATAAGATGGAAAAAATGAGAATGGAATCAGTCGATATGACTGCTCAGAATATTGAGAAGATAGGTGCTCTTTTTCCTAATTGTATCTCTGAAACGCTTGATGAAAATGGAAATCCTAAAAAGGCTATTAACTTTGAGCTTTTAAAGCAGATGCTTTCCGGTGATGTGCTTGAAGGTGATGAAGCTTATGAATTTACATGGGTAGGCAAGAAAGCTGCTATTGTTGAAGCTAATAAGCCTATTAGAAAAACTTTACGTCCTTGTAAGGAAGAATCCGTTGATTGGGATAATACAGAAAACCTTTATATTGAGGGCGATAATCTTGAAGTCCTCAAGCTTTTGCAGGAGAGCTATCTTGGAAAAGTGCAAATGATTTATATTGACCCTCCGTACAATACAGGTCATGACTTTGTTTATCCCGATTCTTTTATTATGGATAACGAAGATTACAATGAAGGTACAGGGTACTTTGACAACGAGGGCAATATTAATTACTCTCGTGAGAACTCTTCTATGGCTGGTAAGTACCATTCAGATTGGTGTTCGTTGATGTATTCAAGGCTTTTATTAGCTAAGAATTTATTATCTCAAGATGGTGTTATATTTATTAGCATTGATGATAACGAAGTAGAAAATCTGAAGAAAATTTGTTGTGAGGTGTTTGGACAAGATAATTTTATTGGCATGTTATCAGTAGAAAACAATCCAAAGGGGCGTAAAAATTCTGCCTTTATATCTGTTAGCTCGGAATATTGTTTGATATTTGCTAAAAACAAAGAAAAAGCTCGTTTTATTGAGAATGTACCTAAGAAAGCATCTGATATGACATTGGATGAGGATGGTAGATATGTTCATAACAGCGGAAAACGAGTTCTTGTTGGAGAGAATAGTTTTAATAGTCCAGTCACGGTTGTTTCATCGGATAAAAACTATTCTGTGTATTTTAGAAAGAAAGATTACTCTGTTGAAATTCGTAAAGAAGCATATGGCGAAGTTGACACGGATTTGATATCTGCTGGCTATGTTAAATACTATTCATATAACAAAGGAAAACTCGTTGAGAACACTTATACTGCTGAAAAATTTATGGAGTTATTTCATGCTAGAGCGTTAGCTTTTTCAGCGGGAAAAATATATGAGAAGAATTTTAGTGATACTGTTCGTATCAAAAGTCAGTTAGTAAATCGTGAGTATGAGGCTATCGTTAGAGGAGAAAAGAAAAACTTTAGCATGGAACTTACGACCACTGGTGCCGGAACATATTTGAAGAATTTATTTGGGCTATCTGATGTTCCATTTTCAGCACCGAAAAATACAGGATTTTTGAAAATGTTGTTGACTCTTATTGATGATAAGGAAATGACAGTGTTGGATTTCTTTTCAGGTTCAGCATCATGTGCAGATGCTATTATGCAGCAAAATGCTGTTGATGGTGGAAAGAGAAAGTATATTATGATCCAGCTTCCTGAACCATGTGACGCAAAGAGTACTGCTGCTAAGGCAGGATACAAAACGATTTGTGAAATAGGAAAGGAAAGAATTAGAAAGGCTGGACAAAATATAAAAGCTGAGGCTCCGCTTTTGGCAACTGAGTTAGATGTTGGCTTTAGAGTCCTAAAATTAGACGAGCCCAATATGAATGACGTTTACTATAGCCCTGCAGAATACAGTCAGGATTTACTTTCAATGCTTGAATCTAATGTTAAGTCAGACCGTAATGACCTCGATTTGTTGTTCGGTTGTCTTCTTGAGTGGGGACTTCCTTTGTCACTCCCTTATAGCTCAGAACAGATTGACGGTTGCACTGTACATAATTATAATGACGGTGATCTGATTGCCTGCTTCGATAAGAATGTTCCTGATAGCGTAATCGAGGAAATTGCAAAGAGACAGCCTCTGCGTGCAGTATTCCGTGACAGTGGTTTTGCAAATAGTCCGTCTAAAATCAATGTTGGTGAAATCTTTAAATTGATGGCACCTGACACAAGAGTAAAAGTTATTTAAGGAGGAGCATATATGAAGCTGCGATTTAAGCATCAAAAATTCCAAGCAGATGCGGCTAAAGCTGTAGTTGATGTATTTGCTGGTCAGCCTTATTTGGCTCCTTCTTATATGATGGACAGAGGTTCAGGCTATTATCAGCAGTCATTAACTGAAGAGGATGATTTTACTGGTTGGAGCAACCAAAAGATTGTACCGGAATTAAATGACAGATTGATTTTGGAACATATAAATACTATACAGAGATCAAATCAAATTAAACCTTCTGCAAAGCTTGAAGGCAGATTTAATCTGACGATTGAGATGGAAACCGGTGTTGGTAAGACATATACATACATCAAGACAATGTATGAGCTTAACCGTGCTTATGGCTGGAGTAAGTTTATCGTTGTTGTACCAAGTATCGCTATCCGTGAAGGTGTATATAAATCATTTGAAGTAACGCAGGAGCACTTTGCTGAAGAGTATGGTAAGAAGATTCGCTTCTTCATCTATAACTCTACACAGCTTACTGAGATTGACCGTTTCGCATCGGATAATTCAATCAACGTTATGATTATCAACTCTCAGGCATTTAATGCTAAGGGTAAAGATGCAAGACGTATTTACATGAAATTGGATGAGTTTCGTTCTCGTCGTCCGATTGACATTATTGCAAAAACAAATCCTATCATGATTATTGATGAGCCGCAGTCAGTAGAAGGTAAACAGACAAAGGAAAATTTAAAGCAGTTCAATCCTTTAATGACCCTTCGTTATTCTGCAACTCACAAGTCAGATAGCATTTACAATATGATTTATCGTTTGGATGCTATGGAAGCCTACAACAGGCGTCTTGTTAAAAAGATTGCTGTTAAAGGTATTACTGAATCTGGTAGTACAGCGACTGAAAGCTATATCTATTTGGAGAGCATTAATCTTTCAAAGGCTGCACCTACAGCAACAATTCAGTTTGATATGAAGGGCGCGACCGGCATCAGAAAGATTACACGTACTGTTTCTGAAGGCTATAACCTTTATGACAATTCCGGCCAGATGGAAGAGTACAAGCAGGGCTTCGTTGTGTCTAGAATTGATGGTCGTGACGATTCTGTTGAATTTATCAACGGTATCAAGATTTATGCCGGTGATGTAATTGGTAAGATTTCGGAAGACCAGCTTCGCCGCATTCAGATTAGAGAGACAATCCTTTCTCATATTCAAAGAGAAAGAGAATTGTTCTACAAAGGAATTAAAGTTCTTTCATTGTTCTTTATTGATGAGGTTGCCAAGTATAAACAGTACGACGTAGCTGGTCAGCCTACAAACGGAATTTATGCCGATATGTTTGAAGAGGAATATAACGATATTATCGGTAATCTTCAAATAGGTATAGGAGAAGATGACTACATAAAGTATTTGTCTGCAATTCCTGCAGATAAGACACATGCTGGTTATTTCTCAATTGATAAGAAAGGAAAGATGATTGATAGTAAGGTTGCACGTAAAGAAACAACAACGGATGACGTTGATGCATACGATCTTATTATGAAAAATAAAGAGCTTCTTCTTGATAGAAATCCGAAGAAGTCACCTGTACGATTTATCTTCTCGCACTCTGCGCTTCGTGAAGGATGGGACAATCCTAATGTGTTCCAGATTTGTACCTTGAAGCAGAGCAGCAGTGATGTTCGTAAGCGTCAGGAAGTAGGACGTGGTCTCCGTCTTTGTGTAAATCAGGACGGTGAGCGTATGGATACTAATGTACTTGGTAACGATGTACATAATGTAAATGTGCTTACTGTTATTGCGAGTGAAAGTTACGACAGTTTTGCTAAGGGGCTTCAGAATGAAATTGCAGAAGCAGTTGCTGACAGACCAAAGGCAGTTACTGCAGAATTATTTATTGGTAAAGTTATCAAGGATGACAAGGGTAACGAACAGGTTGTTGACGGTGATACAGGTAGAGCGATTCACTTTGAACTTATTGTCAATGGATATATTGATAAGAAGGGTGTTCTTACTGACAAGTACTATGAGGATAAGGCTAATGGTGAATTGAAGGTTGCAGAAGAAGTGGCTGATTCTGCTGCATCCGTTATTGAGATTATAGACTCTATCTATGACAGCAGAGCAATGCAACCTGAAAATGCTCGTAGTAATAATATTGAGCTTGAGGTTGATGAAAGCAAACTTGCTATGCCTGAGTTCAAGGCATTATGGGCGAAGATTAATTCTAAGTCTGTTTATGTTGTTGACTTCGACACTGATGAATTGGTAAGAAAGTCTATTGATTCGCTAGATAGAAAGCTTCGTGTTTCAAAGATTTATTTCAAGGTTGAAACCGGAGCAATGGAACAAATTAAGTCTAAAGAGGAGCTTATTAGCGGTGCATCTTTCGTTAAGGAAGAATCTGCAAGCTATGGAAACGTAGTTGCTGCAAGTTCTAATGTTAAATATGATCTGATTGGAAAGCTTGTCGATGAGACTGGACTTACAAGAAAAGCTGTTATTCAGATTCTTCAGGGAATCCAGCCAGCAACATTTAATCAGTTTAAAAACAATCCGGAAGAATTCATCATTAAAGCAGCAGCGCTTATTAATGACGAAAAGGCAACTGCTATCATTGAGCATATCACTTATGATGTTTTGGATGATAAGTATGGTACAGATGTATTTACTGACCCGACAATCAAAGGGCGCTTAGGCGTGAACGCAATGAAGGCAAAGAAGCATTTGTATGACCATATTGTTTATGATTCATCTAACGAGCAGGTATTTGCTGCCGAACTGGACACAAATACAAACGTAGCAGTATACGTTAAATTACCAGATGGATTCTATATTTCAACTCCGGTTGGACATTACAATCCTGACTGGGCGATTGCATTCTATGAAGGAACCGTTAAACACATTTACTTTGTTGCTGAGACAAAGGGTTCCATGAATTCAATGCAGCTTCGTTTAATCGAAGAATCAAAGATTCACTGTGCAAAAGAACACTTTAAGGCCATCAGCAATGGTGAGGTTGTTTACGATGTTGTTGATAGCTATAAGGCTCTTATTGATATGGTGACTAAGTAAGGAGGGCTATTTATGCCAACAACAATAGAGGTAAATAAACAGAGTGTAGAGGCTTTGCTTGGTAGTGGGAGGGAAAAACCATTTGTTATTCCAGAATACCAACGTCCCTATGCTTGGACAGATGAGCAAGTCGAAACACTCTTTGAAGATTTATGGGAGTTTACAACTACTAGCGGAGGTACGGAACATAAAGGTTCGTATTTCCTTGGTAGTGTTGTTGCCTATGAAAATGAAGATGGTGAGCAGGAAATAATAGATGGGCAGCAGCGAATTACTTCTTTGTTTTTACTGTTAAGAGCTATCTATACAAAGCTAGTTATTACTCCTGCATCAGAACGTACTGCAGAAGCAAATAATTTCATAGGTAAAATTGAGCCAGCAATCTGGCGCACAAATAAATTAACTGGAACAGTTGATTACAAAAATATTCTTCTTACATCACGTGTTGTGAATAATGAAGGTAATGAGATTTTGCATAGTATTCTTGAAACAGGAAAAGCAGATGAAAATGCAAAGGACAATTACTCTAAGAATTATAGACATTTTCAGGAGATGTTTGATAAGCACTCAACGGAAAATCCATTGATGGTGTATCAGTTCATCTATGCATTATTGAATCAAGCTATTCTTTTACCAATAACCGCAGATACACAGGATACAGCATTGACTATTTTTTCAACATTGAATGATAGAGGGCTACCTCTTTCTGATGCGGATATCTTTAAAGCAAAGATTTATAATCAGCTTGAAGCAAATGATAAGAAAACATTCATTGAACGTTGGAAAGACCTCGATGAACAAGCCACAGAAGCGAATGAAAGCATCCAGCAGTTGTTTTATTATAATATGTTTTATCTTCGCGCTTTGGAAGGGGACACAAAGACAACTACTCCTGGTTTAAGAAAATATTATGCTGCTAATAAATTTAAGCGTCTATTTCAAACGAATTTGTTGGACAATCTGTTTGTAATTCTTGACTTATGGAAAGTAATTAACAGAGGTGAAGAGCTTGAAGATGAAGTTTGGTCTTCAAACATAAAGATTAAACAGACATTAGATACGCTCACATCATATCCGAATGAGTTTTGGAAATATCCAGTTGTAATCTATTATATTAGTTATCGCGAGGAAGTAAATTTTGAGGCTAAATTTGGATTATTCTTGAATAAGTTACTTGCTGAGCTTATGACGAAGTATATTTTAGCTCCTACTATCAATGCAGTTAAGCCGGATATTTTAAAGTTGAACTCTGCAATTGTTGCATCAAGTACGCCTGAGTTCGATTTTAAGGAATTGGATGCAAGTCAGCTTGAGGTACGTATTCAGAATCCTAATCGTAATGTGGTTCGTATGCTGTTGAAGACACTTGCTTATGAACAGCAAGATACATTGCTCCCAGACAAATGGGAAATTGAGCATATATTCCCTCAGAAGTGGCAGACAAACTATTTTCCTGATGTACCAGATAGTATTATCAAGGAGAAGATTGAGCATATTGGAAACAAACTTCCATTTGAGAAGAGATTAAACATAGTTGCTGGTAACGGATACTTTGGAAAAAAGAAAAAGGCATACTCTGCTTCTAAGATTACAATTACAAATGCGATGGGGACAGTCAATATTCAAGATTGGGATATGGATTCTATTATGAAGCGTGACATCCGTATCTCAGATGAAATTATTAAAATTTTGAATAGATGGAATAATGAATATTTGAACATACCTGTTGAAGTAAGCGAAGCAGAGGAGCCTTCTGAAGAAGATTTAGCTCGAATTGAAGAATTCAAGAAAAAAGGCTGGATATAAGGAGGAAATCCTATTTGAAAAAGAAAAAAGATGAAATTACAATCCGCTCCAGCGCAGCGGAATATTTAACCTATGTTGCCTCTGTTGGTAACGAACAGGACAGCATTGAGATGCGCTATGAAGATGAGAATATATGGCTGACGCAGAAGATGATGGCGACATTATATGACGTTGGATTACCGACCATAAATGAACATATTAAAAAGATTTATGCGGATAGTGAATTAGAAGAGACTGCAACTATTCGGAATTTCCGAATAGTTCAAACTGAAGGTTCTCGTCAAGTGACTCGTGATACAAAGCACTATAATCTTCAAATGATTATCGCAGTCGGCTTTAAAGTGAATAATGAGCGAGCAGTGCAGTTTCGCAAGTGGGCCAATGGTATCGTGAAGGACTACACCATCAAAGGCTGGGTCATGGATGATGAGCGTCTGAAAAATGGTGGCTCCGTGCTTACAGTAGAATACTTCGACCGTTTGCTTGAGCAGATTCGAGAAATCCGTCTGTCCGAGCGTAGGTTTTATCAGAAGATAACAGACATTTATGCGACAGCGCTTGATTATGACCGAACCGCGCAAACAACTAAGCAGTTCTTTGCCAAGGTACAAAATAAAATGCATTATGCAGTTCACGGACATACAGCAGCGGAGTTGATTTACGAGCGAGCCGATGCAGAAAAGCCACATATGGGATTAACCACTTGGGCAGCAGCACCGGAAGGTAAAGTAGTAAAAAGTGATGTAAATATTGCAAAAAATTATCTTTCAGAACAGGAAGTGCGTTCGCTTGAGCGTATTGTATCAGCTTATCTGGATTTGGCAGAGGATCGTGCAGAGCGTCATATTCCAATGACGATGGAGGACTGGTCAAAGCGTCTGGATTTATTTCTGATGGCAGATGACAGAGAAGTCCTTCAGGATGCAGGCAAAATCACAGCAGAGATTGCAAAGGCAAAAGCTGAGACCGAATTTGAAAAATACCGCATTATTCAGGATAGATTGTTTATGTCCGATTTTGATAAGTATATGTTAGAACTGGAAGAGAATGCGAAGAAGTAGCAATATTTTTTGTCAAAGTCCATATTGGTTCGGATAGGTGCATAATTTTGTTATGTCAATAAATTATATGTAAGTTGAAACATAGTAATTGACATTATGGCATATATGCCATATAATATATACAAAGGAGATTATATGACGGAATTTAAGTTAATAGCATATGAAAAGGAAAATGGTGAAGTTCCAGTAGAGCAATTTCTTGATTCTGTTAGTCCTAAGATGCGAGCTAAGATATTTGGATTATTGGGGATTCTTCAAGAGAAGGGGAACATGCTTAGAGAACCGTACAGTAAGCACTTAGATGATGGAATATTTGAATTGCGTTGTAAATTTGGAAGTGATATCACCAGAGTCTTATATTTTTTCTATTATGAGGGAAAAATAATACTGACGAATGGTTTTGTTAAAAAGACACGGAAAACTCCAAAAGAAGAGATACAGACTGCAAAGGATAGAAGAAAGGATTTCATGGAAAGGGTGATGAAAGATGAGAACATTTGATGATATGCTTTCTAAGCAGTTACAGGATGAAGAATTTAAAAAAGAATATGATGCAATCCAGCCAGAGATGGATGTTATAAGGGCTATCGTAGATGCTCGTACTTCTCAGAATATGACGCAGAAGGAGTTGGCAGAGCGTACTGGTATTAATCAAGCAGATATCAGCAAACTTGAGAATGGAACAAGGAATCCTTCTGTTAATTTGCTTAAAAGATTAGCAGATGGTATGGGGATGGTTCTCAAGATTGAGTTTGTGCCAAAACAGAAAGTGTAATTATATGACATCACTAGTTTGTTGGCTGGTGATGTTTTTATAAGTTTTGAGTTAAGTGTGAAACGTATTAGAAGCATTAAACTTGGGCAGCAGCTCCGGAAGGCAAAGTAGTAAAAAGTGATGTAAATATAGAGAAAAATTATCTTTCAGAACAGGAAATGCGGTCATTAGAACGTATTGTATCAGCTTATTTGGATTTGGCAGAGGATCGTGCAGAGCGTCATATCCCAATGACGATGGAGGACTGGTCAAAGCGTCTGGATTTATTTCTGATGGCAGATGACAGAGAAGTCCTTCAGGATGCAGGCAAAATTACAGCAGAGATTGCAAAGGCAAAAGCAGAGACTGAATTTGAAAAATACCGCGTCATTCAGGATAGATTGTTTGTATCTGACTTTGATAAATATATGCTAGAATTGGAAGAGAATGCAAAGAAGTAGCAATATTTTTTGTCAAGGTCCATATTGGTTCGTTTAGGTGCGTAATTTTGTTATGTCAATAAATTATATGTAAGTTGCGACATGGATTGGAGGATGTATATATGGAAGTTTCAAAGAAAGATTGGAAATTATTCAGGGCTTGTATTGGCGAATGGCAGGAAGCATATACGGAGCGTTTGACTAAAGAATATATAGATTTGTTAAGTGGAGATGAGAACGCTTCTGATAAGTTTTGGGAGCTGGAAGAGCGAATAAAAAAGGATAAGAAACATCCGGGAGTAATGCTTGAACTAAGTAAAGAAAATATGATTTTTGATATTGTGGCACTGATTAATAGAGATGTAATTACGGTTGTTGATTTGAAGGATTTTAGTGATGAATTAAAAGAATATGTGAATTACCTTTTGCATAGATAACGGAGGGTATTAAGCACATAAGAATTGCAGGTGATTTTTGTGAATATAGAAGCATATGATGCAGAGTCTTTACGAAAGCTTGTCCGAACTCTTGAATATGAAAATAGGATATTGAAAGACAAGCTAAAAAAAGAAAATATTCCATATGACGAGGTCAATCCTTTCGAAGAGACAATTGATAGCGTAGAAGAGTATGACCCTGACCAGGGTGGGCGTATTGTCAACCCATCGTTTATAACAGAGAAAATGGCAACACACTTCTTTTCTATGTTTTGGGGACGCGAGGATGTTTATGCAAAGCGTGGCAAGAATGGCGGCTATTTTCCGCAATGTGATAACAGATGGGATAACAGACTGTGTCCAAAACAGCGGGGTGAGAAGATATTCTGTGATGAATGTGAAAACACTAAATGGACGCGGCTGGATGCTAAGAAAATTATTTCACATCTATTAGGGCACAAGGAAGATGGCTCGGATGTAATAGGAGTATATCCGCTGTTGACAAATGGGATGTGCAGATTTATTGTATTTGATTTTGATAATCATGAAAAAGGCGCAGAGGTGACAGATTTTGCCAATACGGATAATGAATGGTATAAGGAAGTAGAAGCTCTTAGAAAAATATGTGAGCTAAATGGTATTAAGCCGTTGGTTGAGCGTTCTCGTTCGGGTAAAGGTGCTCATGTATGGATTTTCTTTAAGAAAGCAATACCGGCATCGATGGCAAGAAATTTTGGGTTTATGTTATTGGATAAGGGTTCGGCATCTATTAACTTAAAATCATTTCATTACTATGACAGAATGTACCCATCTCAGGACGTAGCAAGTAGTATTGGTAATCTGATTGCATTGCCATTGCAGGGACAGGCGCTTAAACATGGTAACAGTGCATTTGTGGATGAAAATTGGAATGCCTATCCAAATCAGTGGGATGTTTTGCTAAATAAAACAGAAAAACTGGGTATGGAGGATATCGAAAAATATATGTCGAGATGGCAGGCAGAGTTGGCAGAAAGCAGGGGAATGTTTGCCGGTACAGATATGAATTGCAGACCAAAACCATGGAAGAAAAAATGTAAGTTTTTTAAGGCGGATGTTGTAGGCAAGCTACATATGGTACTTAGCAATGGTGTCTATATCGACACACTAAATCTTATGCCGAGAATTCAAAATCAGATTCGTAGTCTGGCTGCTTTTGATAATCCGGAATTTTACAAAAATAAAAGATTGGGATATTCCAATTACTATAATTTTAGTGCCGTATATTTGGGCAAAGACGTTGATGGGTACATACAGGTTCCGAGAGGGTTAAAAGAACGGATTATCGAGGAATGTAATAAAGCTGAAATAGTTGTAGATATATCTGACCAGAAAGAAAAAGGTCGTCCAATCAGAGTTTCTTTTAAAGGAGATTTGAGGATGCAGCAAGAGTTGGCAGCAGAGAAGTTATTGGCATATTCGGATGGTGTATTAAGTGCAGCAACTGCATTTGGAAAAACAGTTGTTTGTAGTTACCTGATTGCGGAACGCAAAGTAAATACTCTTATTTTGTTACAGAGCAAGGATTTGCTGAATCAGTGGGTGGATGAGCTGAACAAATTCCTGGATATTAGGGAAGAGCCGCCAGAATATGAAACAAAAACTGGCAGGAAGAAAAAGAGAGATAGTGTTATAGGTATTTTGCATGGTAATAAAAAAGCTTTGACAGGTATTGTAGATGTTGCTATGGTTGGTTCTATGTATAGTAAAGGTAAGTTCAATGACTTAATTAATTCTTACGGAATGGTAATTATGGATGAATGTCATCATGCAGCATCCAATACCTCTATGGAACTGTTACAGAGAATTAATGCAAAATATGTATATGGTGTTTCTGCGACGCCGAAGCGTGGGGATAGTTTAGATAAAATTATCTATATGCTGCTTGGACCGCTTCGTCATAGATTTACAGCATTGGAGAGAGCACAGGAGCAGGGAATAGGACATTACTTTGTGCCAAGGTATACAAGGGTAGTAGACACAGTTGACAGCAAAGATGATATTAACAAAGCGTATAGTCTGATTAGTACTAGCAGGGTTCGTAATGAAATGATTATAGATGACGTAAAGAAGAGTGTTGCGCAGAAACAAACACCGGTTATATTAACCAGATTTAAAGAACATGCAAAACTTTTGTATGATGCGTTGAAAAATGAAGCTGACCATGTATTTCTTTTATATGGGGATAATTCAGATAAGGAAAATGCAGAGATACGTGTTAAGTTGAAGCAGATTCCTAAAAATGAAAGTCTTATTTTGGTTGCAACCGGACAAAAAATAGGAGAAGGATTTGACTTTCCAAGACTTGACGTATTGATGCTTGCTGCACCGGTATCTTTTGAGGGGCGTCTGGAACAGTATGTAGGAAGATTGAATCGTGACTATGAGGGTAAAGATTCTGTTTATGTATATGATTATATTGATGCCCATGTGAGATTCTTTAATAAAATGTATGGCAAAAGGTTGAAAACTTACAAGCGTACCGGATTTTCCATATGGACGGGCGATGTACGGTCTAAGCAGATAATTAATGCAATATATGATTCTGGTAATTATAAAGAAAAATTTGAGCAGGATATTGTGGAAGCAGAGAAATCAATTGTAATTTCCAGTCCGGACATACGACAGGTCGAGATTGACAGACTGTTATTACTGGTCAAAGATCGTCAGGAACAAGGGGTAAATGTGACGGTTATTACAACAGACCCAGAAGAAGTGATTTATGGTAGTGCGGATGTATGTTATCACTTGATTAAGTTGATGAAACAAGTGGGCATAAATGTAGTGGCCAAAACAGAAGTCGGAGAAAGATTTGCCGTTATAGATGATGAGTTGGTATGGCATGGCGGAATGAATCTGCTTGGCAAGGTAGATATATGGGATAATTTAATGCGAATTAAAAATCATCAAGTAGCGGCAGAATTGTTAGAAATTTCGCTTGGTACCACAAGAGAATTTAGAGGAGGCTAATAATTGTTATTCAAATTATCTCGGTTCGGGTGAATGCAGCAGACGTATTATATAATACAGGATTTTGGCGTTGAGTTACACATTGTGTAATTGAAAGTTATATGTTATTATGTATACAGAGTGTAGATGGAGATGATCGTTTATGGAAAAATTGATAGATTGTCAGATTGAAATTAAAAAACTTAGGGAAGCTACAGGAATGAATCGTAAGGAATTTTGTGAGTGTTTTGGTATTCCATACAGAACCGTTACAGAGTGGGAGAGAGGAACTCGTAATGCTCCGGATTATCTCCTTAGACTGTTGGCATATTATATTAGGATGGAGAACATGGTGAAAGATACGAGGTAAAAGAGTAACGAGAAAAATTGAAAATTTGGAAATGAAAGAGGTGAAAGGCAATGCCAAATTCCAACATTTTGATGTACACAACAGAAGATGGATTGACAAAAATTGAAGCAACATTTGAAAATGATACAGTCTGGCTGTCACTTGCTCAGATGGCAGAGCTGTTTCAAAGGGATAAATCAACTATATCGAGACATATTAAAAAAATATTCGAGGAAAGGGAATTAGATAGGTTAGCAGTTGTTGCAAATTTTGCAACAACTGCTTCTGACGGGAAAACATATCAAGTTGATTACTACAATTTAGATGTCATAATATCCGTGGGTTATCGTGTTAAATCTTTACGAGGTACACAATTCAGAATCTGGGCAACATCTATTCTTAAAGAATATATGCGAAAAGGCTTTACTCTGGATGATGATCGTCTTAAACGTCTCGGTGGTGGTAATTATTTTGATGAACTTTTGTCTAGAATCAGAGATATTCGATCTTCTGAGAAAGTGTTTTGGAGAAAAGTACTTGAAATATATGCTACTAGTATTGATTATAATCCGAATGCTGAGGAATCTATTTTATTCTTTAAACAGGTTCAGAATAAAATGCATTGGGCAGCTCATAAGCACACCGCAGCAGAAATCGTATTTTCCAGAGCTGATTCTGAAAAAGAAAATATGGGGTTGACTTCTTGGGAAGGGAAACAAATAAAGAAATCTGATTCAGAAATTGCTAAAAACTATTTGAACAACCAGGAGTTGGATGCACTTAATAAGATTGTATCAGCATATCTTGATATTGCTGAGGTTCGCGCACTTAATCATGAACCAATGTATATGAAAGATTGGCTTGAGACAATAGATGATTATCTCAAGATGACTCGTAGAGAAATTCTTACTACAAGAGGAAGTATTTCACACAAGCAGGCGATTGAAAAGGCTCATGCAGAATATGATAAATATAAAAAGAAGCAAGATGAATTGCTATCAAATGTAGAAAAAGATTTCATTCATAGTATTGAAATGCTTGAGCAGATTGAATTGAGTTAAAATGTTATGCTTTCTAAGCAGTTACAGGATGAAGAATTAAAAAAAGAATATGATGCAATCCAGCCAGAAATGAATGTTATAAGGGCTGTTGTAGATGCTCGTACTTCTCAGAATATGACACAGAAGGAACTGGCTGAGCGTACTGGTATTAATTAACCCCCACCCCCACAAACTTGATAAAAACTCTCACCTGCACCTATTGATTTTTACCCCAAAATTCAGTAATATAAAAGAGGTTAGACAAGACTAACCAAAAAGTGAATAAATCATGTGGACTCCTCGTATTAGGTTGTGAATCCTGAACGCATCCTATGCAGAATTAAATGAAATTCTTGCGGGGAGTACTATTATTTTGCGGAAAAGGAGATAGTGTTACGATGAATTTTTTGGAAATTGAAAAAGTAGTTGGACGTGAGATTTTGGATTCGAGAGGCAACCCGACGGTGGAAGCAGAGGTAACTTTGGTAGACGGAACCGTGGGAAGAGGTACTGCTCCAAGTGGTGCGTCTACAGGTGAGTTTGAGGCACTGGAACTGAGAGACGGAGACAAGGACCGTTATCTTGGCAAGGGAGTTGAAAAAGCTGTCAACAACATCAATACTGTGATTAATGGGGTCCTTACTGGTTTAGATGCGTCTGATATTTATGCCATTGACAAGGCAATGATTGATGCAGATGGTACGAAAGATAAATCAAAGCTTGGTGCCAATGCGATTTTGGCGGTGTCAATTGCAACAGCAAGAGCGGCATCTATTGCGTTAGACATTCCGCTGTACCGCTTTTTGGGTGGCATTTCAGGCAACCGTCTTCCGGTACCTATGATGAATATTTTAAATGGTGGTGCTCACGCAGATTCAGCTGTTGATACGCAGGAATTTATGATTATGCCGGTTGGCGCGCCATCGTTTAAAGAAGCGCTTCGCTGGTGTGCAGAGGTTTTCCATAAGTTGAAATCTCTGATTAAAGATATGGGAGATGTAACAGCGGTTGGTGATGAAGGTGGATTTGCGCCAAACAAACTTACTTCCGATGAAGAAGCTATTGAGAAAATTCTGGAGGCTGTTAAGGCTGCCGGATTTGAACCGGGAAAAGATTTTATGATTGCTATGGATGCAGCTTCTTCTGAATGGAAATCGGAAAAAGGAATTGGTTACTATAAGCAGCCAAAATCCGGCAAAGAATTTACTTCGGATGAGCTGATTGCACATTGGGAATCTCTCATTGACAAGTATCCGATTATTTCTATCGAAGATGGTTTGGATGAGGAAGATTGGGAAGGCTGGAAGAAGATGACTGAAAAGATTGGTCATAAGGTTCAGCTTGTAGGAGATGACCTTTTTGTTACAAATACAGAGAGACTTTCCAAGGGTATTAAAATGGGAGCGGGCAACTCCATTTTGATTAAATTAAACCAGATTGGTTCGGTATCAGAAACATTGGAGGCTATTAAGATGGCGCATAATGCAGGATATACAGCCATTTCTTCCCACCGCTCCGGTGAGACAGCAGACACAACTATCGCAGACCTTGCAGTAGCGCTGAATACATGTCAGATTAAGACAGGTGCTCCTTCGAGATCCGAACGTGTAGCAAAATACAACCAGCTTCTCCGCATTGAAGAAGAATTAGGTGCCAGTGCAGAGTACCCTGGTATGGATGCATTTCATGTAGGTAAATAATAGAATTAAAAACAGACGATGAAAAGATTTCCGGTACATGAATGTATGTGCCGGAAATTTTTGTACGTTAAAATTGAAAAGAAGGGTGGATGGTTTTGGTGCAAAGCTCAACGCAGGATGTTGCGAAAACCATATTTTGGTGATATGATTATTGCAGTGTTGTGATAAAATGTTGGCTAAGCGCTGTTAAAGTGCTAGATATAAGGGTACGGACAAAATAATACAAGGAAGGTGAATCTATGTTATTCATATGCTATCCCAAATGCTCAACCTGCAAAAAGGCAAAAAAGTGGTTGGACGAGCATCATTTAAATTACACGGAGCGTCATATTGTAGAGGAAAATCCATCGTATGATGAACTAAAAGAATGGGTTTCTAAAAGTGGGCTTCCTCTAAAAAAATTCTTTAACACAAGTGGATTGTTGTACAAGGAGATGAAGTTGAAGGATAAACTTCCGACAATGAGCGAAGACGAGCAGCTTCAATTGCTGGCAACCAATGGAATGCTTGTCAAACGTCCGCTGGTTATTGGGGATGAAGCAATTCTTGTTGGTTTTAAGGAAAATGAGTGGAGTGAAAAATTGGAATGAAAATATAAGTGAGGGGGAATAGTATATGGATAATTGCATTAATGGTGCTTTCTGCGTTAGTAACCATTATTAAACCGAGGATAAAAGGGAAAATGGGTGAAGCAACGGTAAGTATGTTGTTGAAAAAGTTGGACAAAAATAAGTATCAGGTAGTTAATGATGTTTTGTTGAGTGCAGAGGGTGGAAATACACGTACAACGCAGATTGATCATGTTGTTGTTTCAATTTACGGTATATTTTCAATTGAAACCAAGAATTATAAAGGACAGATTTATGGTTCGGAGTCTTCGGCAAAGTGGACACAGAACATTTACGGTCACAAATATTCATTTATGAATCCCATATATCAGAATTATGCGCATGTAAAGGCGTTAAATGCCTTGCTTCAAAGTCATGGTTATGAAAATATTCCGGTTTTCTCAATTGTGACTTTTCCCGGGGATGCTGTGCTAAAAATAAAGACAACAAAATCGCAGGTTGTGAAGTGGGGAGCAGTTACAAAGACGGTCAAAAAACTTTCTGTCCAATCGGTTCTTTCGAGAGAGGATATGGATAAGATTCTGGCAATACTTACAAATTATATGAGTATCAGGACAGATACGTGTAAACATGTGAATGAAATAAAAGAAGCAAAATATGTTAAGAAGCAGAAAGAGAAATCAGGAATGTGCCCGAAATGTGGGGGCGCGTTAGTTTTACGCAAGGGCAAATATGGCAAGTTTTATGGATGCAGTAATTACCCGAAATGCAGATATACGGCACCGGTAAAATAGGGGGTTACAAGCATAATAACGGACATGAACGGCAGAATAAAATAAGATTTTAACACAAAAAATATGGATATATACTGCCGACAATGGTATAATAGTAGATATCTTATTTTAAGAGGGTGATATGTATGAAATATATAAGTGTTGGTGATGCGGCAAAGAAATGGAACGTGTCAGAGCGAAGTGCGCGGGATTATTGTTTGAATGCAAGGATACCGGGAGTGATACGGGAAGGAAAAAGCTGGAAGATACCGGAAGATGCAAGAAAGCCACAGAGAAAAAAGCGGGCAGGAAAAGTATCAACAGATTTATTAACAAGATTAAAGCAGGAAAAGGACTCTGCGATTTCCGGCGGAATATATCATAAGGTGCAGATTGAATTAACGTATAATTCGAATCATATGGAAGGAAGCAGACTTACGCATGACCAAACAAGATATATTTTTGAAACAAATACAATTGGGGTTCAAAATGAATTATTAAATGTAGACGATATTGTTGAGACAGCAAACCACTTTCGGTGTGTTGACCAAGTAATCGAATTAGCAAATTATCCACTAAGTGAGGCGTTTATCAAGCAGTTACATTTGATTTTGAAATCAGGAACTTCGGACAGCCGTAAGTTATGGTTTGCTGTGGGTGAATATAAACGGGTTCCGAATGAAGTTGGAGGCGGTGAAACAACAAAACCGGAAGATGTTCACAAGGAAATGAGAAAACTGCTTCAACAGTATAATACGGAGAAAGAAAAGACATTAGAGGAGATTATAGAATTTCATTATCAATTTGAAAAAATCCATCCGTTTCAAGATGGAAATGGACGTGTAGGAAGATTGATACTGTTTAAAGAGTGTCTGCGAAATGGTATTGTTCCCTTTATTATAGAGGATGACATAAAGGAATTTTATTATCGCGGATTAAAAGAATGGAAATCGGAACGGGGATATTTGATAGGCACCTGCTTGACTGCCCAGGACCGATTTAAACAATACCTCGATTATTTCAATTTAGTATAATCAGTCCTCTCAATTCCCCGATTTTATGTTATAATAAACTCATCATAATGTTGTGACACAAATCGCGAGAGGAGAAAGTGATGAGGACGGAGACAGTAACATTAACGAATATGTGTATGGTTTATGATGATGCGGGAAATGTTTTGGTTCAGGACAAAGTGGATAAAAAGTGGTCAGGACTTACATTTCCGGGCGGACATATTGAGAAGGGCGAATCTTTTGTAGATTCAGTTATTCGTGAGGTATATGAAGAGACCGGACTTACGATAGAAAAGCCGAGAATCTGCGGTACAAAAGACTGGCTGCGGGATGATGGTTCAAGGTATCTTGTTGTTTTTTACAAGACGAATCAATTTAGCGGTGAACTTAAATCATCGCATGAAGGGGAAGTAAAGTGGATGCCGTTAGAAGAGATGAAAAAGGGAAAGCTTGCAAACGGAATGGACGATATGCTTCGCGTATTTTTGGAAGAAGATATCAATGAATTTCATTACCGCAGAGAAGATGGTGTCTGGAAATATGAGCTGAAATAATGGAGGGTGTATTATGCAAATTGAGACGGAGCGTTTAATTCTTCGTGAGATGAACGAAGAAGATTTTGATGACTTATATTGTGTGCTTGCGGATTCGGATATTATGCAGCATTATCCGTATACTTTTGATGAAAAAAGAGTCCGTGGATGGATTGAAAAAAATCAGGAACGGTACCAGATTTTTGGTTTCGGATTGTGGGCTGTGTGCCTAAAAGAAAATGGGAAAATGATTGGTGACTGCGGGCTCACACTGCAACCGATTGGAAATACGATTAAGCCGGAAATTGGTTACCATATTCAAAAAACATATCAGAGAAAAGGATATGCGAAAGAAGCAGCAATTGTCGTAAGAGACTGGACTTTTACACATACACCGTTTCAGACGATTTATTCTTATATGAAAAGCACAAATCTCCCATCGATGCAGACGGCGCAGGCGTATGGATGTCAACGGGTTGATGAATTTGTGGATGCGGAAAAAGAAAAAACGACAGTGTTTGCCCTCTCGAAAAAAACATGGCTTGAAAAGTATAAAATGAGGCAGGAAAAAGGGGCGCCTCTTTATCAGTATTTTCCATGTCAAAAAGAAAAAATGGCGATTGAACAAATTGAAAATCTTCGACAGGGAAACCTGCCATTTCAGATAACGTCTGCAAAAAATACATTTGATGGTATTTGTGTGGAATATGATTTGCAGTCTGCGTATGCCGGATTTCCATGTGTGAAGTCGCTTACCTTTGGTGGAAAAACGGATGCTGTTTGCAAGCGAGTGCTCTGGAATCTTTGCAAAGAAAAGCAAATTGATTGTTATCAATTGATACCGCAGGCAGAACAGGAAAGAGTGCAGTTAAAGGATGCGGATTTTAAAATTAATGACGAGGAAGAAGTAGATTTGCTGATTCGGCTTGTTGAGCGAATTTGTTATAGTCAGGAGAAAATTGATGAGTGTTGTGAACGCTGTCAAGTTATGATTTCGATGGGAAATGTGGACGCCGGAATTATTGAGGAGATTCTTTCGGTTGTTGCTGACCAGCTGACAGATACTTATTTTTTGAAAATTTCGATGAATCAGTTGTGTAATAGAATGCAGAGAGAAGCGCAGAGAGTTTCACTTCCAAAACAGGTAGAGAAGTTGATTGAAGATGTAAGTCAGATGGTGGAACGCGTAAATCAATCGCTGCAGGAATTGACGGAGTCTGTGCCGGACGCTGCGAAAAAGGGCTGGATTCACAAAAATGATGTAGAGCGTATTGCAAAATCAATTGAGAGCGCTAAAAAGATTTTGCAAATTGTCAATCATATTGAGTGGTATGCAGACAATACGCATTGATTAGAAGGAATCACATGAAAATAACACACAAAAGATACTAAAAACTAATAGTAATTTTATAGAATGTTCGTTGTATAATTCCCACAAAGTATTAGAATGAAGTTAGAGAGTTTTGAGAGGAATGAAAGGAGTCATTCTATGAAGAGAAAAAGTCAAAAGGCGATGGCACTTCTCACGGTAACAGCACTTAGTATTTCGAGTGTTTTTACAATGCCTGCAAGTGCTAAATCAGCGAAACCAAAGTTAAGCAAGAAGCGTATTACCATGTGGGCTGGGACTAAGAAAAAAGTAACGATTAAAAATGCAAAAGCAGTAAAAAAAGTGGTGTGGAAAAGTAGCAAAAAATCGGTTGTTATCCTGAAGAAAAAGACGAAAAAGTCAGTTCAGTTAGTTGCCAAAAAAGCAGGGAAAGCTACGGTGACAGCGAAGGTAAAAGCAGGATGGAAAATGTATAAACTTTCGTGTAAAGTTACGGTTAAGAAAAAGACAGGAACTACCGTTGTTCCACCGGTGAATACACAAGAACCTGCGGTAGTAAATCCGGGGGATTCTTCCTCTGCGGTAAAAACTGCGGAGCCTGTGAAAGAGCCGACAGAAGAGCCAACAAGGAAACCGGCAGTGACAGCAACTGCAAGTTCGACGGCGAAACCGACAAAGGAACCAACGCAAAAGCCAACGGCGACCCCGACTGCGGTGCCAACGAAGAAGCCGACTGCGACCCCGACTGCGGTGCCAACGAAGAAGCCGACTGCGACCCCGACTGTGGTGCCAACGAAGAAGCCGACTGCGACCCCGACTGCGGTGCCAACGCAAAAGCCAACGGCGACCCCGACTGCGGTGCCAACGAAGAAGCCGACTGCGACCCCAACTGCGGTGCCAACGAAGAAGCCGACTGCGACCCCGACTACGGCACCAACAACGGTACCGACTCAGACACCAACGGCTGCACCGACCCAGAAGCCGGCGACGGAGAAAGTGACGCTTGCAATTGACAATACGTTTATTAATTCTCCTGCGTATTCGAGTGCGTGGAAAGGAACGGTATATAACCTGCTTCCACTGATTACGGCATCCGGACACAAAGTATCGGATTTTACACAGGTAAATGTTACAATCAATCTTTTGGATGCAAACAAAAATATTATTGAAAATACAGGTGGCGCATCGATTAAGTTGTCAGTTAAAAACAGCGACTGGGCTGGTTTTGTTGATGCCAATGGTATGCAGAGCGGTAAGGAGCAGGGCTTACAGTTAGATGCTTACCCGAGCGGACAGACGGCACTTTATTTGGTTGTTCAGAATTCTACAGAGGCGGTGAAATACATTCAGATTACATCTGTTGTTATGGAGAACAAAGGGAAAAAAGATGCGACGGAGGCAATTGAATCGTATCAATCGCTTGCGTCTCTCGGTGAGAAATATGGTTTCAAATTTGGAACAAATATCAATGAGGCGGCACTGAAAAATACTGAGCTTACCAAACTCATTAAGTATCATTTTAACAGTACGACGTTCAGTAATGAAATGAAGGCGTATTCGCTTTTGAGCCAGTCTGCTTCACAAAATGCATATGTGGATGAAAATTCACCGGCAGTTATGAACTTTACAAAGGCAGATTCGATGGTTGCGTATGCGGTTGAAAACGGATTATCCATTCGCGGTCATGTGCTGACCTGGGATGCCGATATGTGCGATTGGTTTTTCCGCGAAGGCTATAAGACGGATGGTGCTTATGTCAGCGCAGACGTCATGAAAAATCGTCTGAAGATGTATATTGATGAAGTAATGACGCATTTTGAAGAAAAATATCCGGGCGCGATTTACTGCTGGGATGTTGTTAATGAAGCGGTTGCCGACAATGCGGGTGAATTTGCGGATGATGATGTGCGTCATGTACGGCAGGTTCGCGGTGGCAAGACGAATCTTTTCTACGATTATATTGGCAGTGATTATGTGGAACTTGCGTTCCGGTATGCATATGAGACAAGAGCAAAATTACAGGCGGCAAACAGTAAGACAAACATTAAACTGTTCTACAATGATTACAACACGTTTGCAACCTACGGCGCAAATAAGAGAGATGCCATTATTCAACTGGTAAAGAGCGTCAACAGTTTTGCATCCGATGGAAATGGCGGTTACCTGAAGCTCTGCGATGGCATTGGTATGCAGAGTTACATCGGTGGCTATGGACAGCAGAGTGGATGCATGAACGACAATGACATTACTTTAGTGAAAAATGCGATTGAGAAATTTGCAGAAAATAATGTTGAAGTTCACGTAACAGAACTTGCCGTCCGCAATTACGATAATGATGCAGAGCCGGAGCATGCAGCCTTTTACAAGAAACTCGTGCAGACATATGTGGATATTAACAAGGCGGCACAGGCAGCAGGAAAGACCGGACCGATTACGAGCCTTTCCATTTGGGGCTTGTTTGACGCACCGTATCTGTCAACGGCAGATTACAGCTACAAAATGAACGGACCATACTGTGGTTTGTTTACCGAATTGTATCAGCCGAAACAATCCTTTAAGGAAGTTTATGAGGTATTGGCGGCAGAGTAAAATATAAACGAAATCTTAGTACAGTTTGTGAAGAATAGTTGATGCCAGTGTATTTGGTATTCGAGTAATTCAGCAGAAAAGCTTTGCGTCTCGTGGGCACTCCCGTTTGTTGAGTGCGTAGCGGTATGGGCACTGATACCACCAGTGCCGCATACCGACGTACTCAAAACCCACGAGGCACAAAGCTTTTCTGTTGAATTACGGAAAACGAAAAGATGGCATTAACTATTTTACACAGGAGCAAACAAGATTGGTGTTTAATTTTCATTGGCAAAAATAAGTGAGACTGTATAATGGAATTAATTGTAGACGAAAACTTAATATCTTTTAATGGGCTAGCGCAAAAAATATTTGATTATTTTTGTTGTCGCTTCATTTGGATTCCAGTAATTTCGTAGAAAGATTTTGCGTCTCGTGGGTTTGAGTACGTCGGTATGCGGCACTGGTGGTATCAGTGCCCATACCGCTACGTACTCAACAAACGGGAGTGCCCACGAGACGCAAAATCTTTCTACAAAATTACGGAAAACAAATAAAGTGCCGGAGCATCGCAGTGGAAAATGCGAATTTCCGGCACTTTTTTCTTTATCATTTTGCAGCTTTTACGCTGACTTTAATTTTAGCATTTACACCATTTTGGGCAACGGCATAAATTGTCGCTTGCCCTGCTTTTTTTGCTCTGATTTTACCTTTTTTTGATACGGTCAGTACAGAGGAATCGCTCACAAGGTAGCGGATTTTTTGAATGT